>FTEL01003674.1_pt1 | contig 26025 bp, 29 predicted proteins | sample 1658911 | NCBI WGS metagenome assembly FTEL01 (sample SAMEA3914869, study PRJEB12502) | metagenome | biome: forest; material: soil | place: USA | collected 2012-03-12 | depth 0.1 m
CCACCGCCCTCCCCCCAGCACACTCCACCACCAACGCCAGCGGACAAACCTCATACAACCTCCTCAGTTTCGCCTTACTCTTCGCCGTCACGGGACTGACATACACCCCCTGCGCCATGACCAGCATGTGCGCGACGTCCGGCACCAGGCCGCCGCAGTACCGCAGCGTGTACCCGCGCGCGACATACTCGGTGACCAGGGCGCGGTAGGCGTCGTCTTCGGCGGCGGCGCGCAGGTTCGCGGGCGCGAAGTAGCGCGTCTCCGGGGCTAGGGTGAGGTGGGGTCGGGTGAGGTGCCAGACTCCTGCGTCGTCGACGGCGAGTTCGAAGCAGGATGTGTGGCTGTTGTTGTTGGTTTCGTTGTTGTCGCCGCTGCGGGTCGGGATGCGCAGGGCCACGATGGCGGTCGTGCGCGGGCCGAAGACGCCGAGGATGGCGCTGATTTGGGCGGTGGAGGGGGACTGGTGCAGGGCTGTTGCGCCGTCCCAGAGGGAGAGGATCGTGCCGACTGTCCAGTTGGCCGGGATGATGGAGCTTCCGTCGAGAGGGTCGAAGGCGAGGGTGTACTGTTCCTGTTGGGGCGAGGAGGAGGTGGCTTGGTGGGAGACGGGGCGCTCAACGGGGTCTTCTTCGCTGCTGGCTGTGGCGATGGAGGGGCAGGCGGTGATGGCTGCGCGGATTATGTTCTCGGCGGTTACGTCGACGTTGAGTTCTGGGGGCGTTAGATGTTGTGTTGCGGAGGAGGGTTAAATACGGGGCAAAGGCTTACGATCGTCGCCAAAAGCGTTGGCGGCGCCAGCAGCCGCGACGTGGTGCGAGTTTCGGAACGCCACAGCAATGTCGGCCACGCTATGCAGGAGGGTCGGAATAACCGAAGTAATGAGGGCGTCCCGGGTGCCGTCTTGTGGGAGGACGGACCGCAAGTGGGTGATTAGAGGCGAATCAAGAATGCCCCCCATGACGAATGAATTGCGAGTGAGAGAGTTGTGCTTTTTTCGACGGTTCTAGCTTCCAGAGTTCTACGTATTTGATCAGTGTTTCCTGTGAACAATAGTATTTCAAAAGTGGGTGGGAGATGTTATGGAGTAATTTACAGTCGCTGGTGCCGTGTGGGATGATCGACGGTGGTAGGATTTGAAGTTCAAGGTTGATTTGTGAAAGATCAGAGCCCCGCCACGCCGAAACCGCAGGTGAGTGATGTTTGTGAGGTTCACATCAGGGTTAGGGTCGATTGTTGCCCCTGAGTCAGGGGCTGGCACAATCTACACAAGAGTTCAAGTTCGGGTTATTGCTGACTTACACCGCTGCAGTTCGTTTTCAGCCATGACATCCAGGCAGTTCGGCTTTGGCCGTCACGCATTGCAAACGATCCCAAAAGAACGGAGTAGGTACATGGTTGCCTCATGACAGCCCATCTCCAGCAAACTCGGTGCCCGCCTCGTCGCAGCCGTTTCTCAATTCTCATGGACCCAAACCCAACGGGCCACCAGGCGCAGCTAGACACCACAGGTCGCAAGCAGTTTCGTCAGTACATACTTACTGTCGGTATTCTCAAAGGTGCTTCTTGCCTGACAAGTGAAAGCACTCACCAGACACATCTCCAGCCATGCTGTGAGCCCAAGCCCTCCAACCAACCGAACGTCCGTCTTCCAGTCCCAACTGCGAAGCCTGCCCGGGTCCTTAAGTATGTCGAACGTAATTGGAACAATGAAGAAGGAGAGGAGAACCAGAAAGAAAGACTCGAAGAGTTGGAGGAGGTACAAATCAGGCGTGCTGAACCAAGCCATCCAGTTCGGCACCCCTATCGAGACCTCGAGCGCATGGCCACGATTGGCCATTCCATAGAGAAAACAAAGAAAGGGGACAAAGAGCCGGCCGAGCGGGTTGTCTTCGTTAATTGGGCAGTTCGGGTCCATCATGTTTGAGTGTGAGTGCGAGTGCGAGTCCAGATAGCCGCTGGCGGAGATGCAACTGAGGGAAGTCTCTTAACAGTGCTTGGTGCGAGAGAGAATGATGATATTTGGTGATGGTGCTTGAGATGGCGTAGGTGATGGCAGGGAGAAAGTGGCCGCAATCGCAAGTTCAGTCGTCTCAGGGGTTGTCGGCAACTCGAAGTGATGGGATGATGCAATGCCCGACGTCAACCTTTCGCGCAGAAAAGGGCTCCCTCATGTTCTGCCGCCCAGACCACATGTTCATTAACGCACATTCTCCACTGCAGCATTTTTGCAACAGCACAATGCGTCCTGTGAGCCCTCAACTTAACTGGAGTTGATGCGCCTGGTGTCAACTCAGCCACGCCGCGTCGTGTACTCTGGACCTCTTGTGTAGTAGAAGCAAATGATGTGTAAATTTCGCATCCTAAGTTTACCCTACTTAAGACATTCATAAGATAGCAAAGGCTGCTACCTAGAACTGAGACACACTTTATCGACCCAGAATGTCCATCAGGACGCGGCCACGGCTGGCAGTTAATGAGATGCATTTAGTTTCCAGTCCTGAACGAGATAGCAATCTGTCCCGCTGCAAGTGCCACAGCCATGATAGACAGAAGAAATGTGGTGACCCCAAATATCATGGCCGTGAGGAAACTGAAGAACTTGGTCAAATCCCTGCGGTCGTAGAACAGCGCTCGAAAGTCGGCCGGCTCCAAGAGCCGTACGTACTCCTGGAGCGCGATCAACCTGTCTCCGAAGAAAGGGAAGTCTTGCTGCGCAGAATAGACACTGCGCACGTCAGGAGCCCCTATTGCGTCGTACAGCTGCTCTTTGGAGCAGTCTAAGCCGCACAGCCGGCCAAGGAGACTGTCCACAGTGTCGGCAGCTTCATCCGGTCTCGTGGTTTGCCTGCGTCGGAACCAGAGAGTTTTCCATGACCGAGCACCATGTGTCAATACCTTGACCGTTTCCCTTCCGAGTTTCCAAGACCGTTTGTGTTGTCCAAACAACAGGCGGTAGGTGAGCAGAACCTCCTTGTAAAACATTCCGGCAGGGCTGGCCTCGAGAGATGGCGGAAGGCCTCCTGGGCCAAAGTAATACCGAAACAAGCTTGCGCTGCCGTCAACTTCAGAGGTTCATGCGGACAGCTGGAGATAGAACATACGAGTCAAGGTAGTTGCCCCCATCGCCCTCCTGGCACATCAAAACACAAATCGAAGGATGCCAGAACAGGGTTACGGTTTTCGCCCTGCGATTTAGCTCCAGGTGCATGCAAATGGAGTCGGTCCATCGAATCTGAAGACCGCCGAGCTTGGTGAGCACGTAAAAGTTCAAATTCGAGGCCGAGAGCGTGTTGATCAGAGGGATCTCGGGGGTATTGCCGATGCAAGCCAGCGGGCCCCTGACGTCGTTGCTGAAATCGAGGAGAACGTCCCGCAGCGAGCCGGTGATGCCGTCCAGCTCTTGTTCGGAGCTCACCCAGGTATCGTGACGAGTAGAAGTGCTGGATCCGTCGTCTGCTTCGTCGATGGCGATTTTACCATCCACGTGCGTCAGAGAGGGGACAAACAGCATAGAAACCCATCCAAGCGTGGAGAACACGAGCTGCTGCACGTTCTCGAAACGATCGTTGTCTGTCAGAACCAAGCCCTGGCTTACCAGGGACTCGGCGAGCTCCGCCAGATTGAATTTTTCCTCGCCAGGTCTGGAGAGATCATTGCAAATAGCCGCGGTGATGATCTGAAAGTCCTGGAAAGACAGCTCCTGCTGCGAGAAGATTGCACCACCAATAGTTCTGTGTTGAATGGGCGAGTTTTTGAAGCGGCGCTCCAAGAGTACGAGGAACCGCTTGTAACAAGCCCTCTTCAAATCGCTTTTGAACGTCGTCTTTGCATCTGTGCGAATCGCTTGTAAGAGGGGCCGGCCTGCGGCTTATTAATTTGGTGTCTTTGGCGCTGATATGACCAAAATTGTGCCCAGGTATAACAGGAGGTAGTTGGATACGGATCCATGTATTCTGTAGGAGAGGCAGTCTTACAGGCATTGTCCATGTCGTATTGCGTCTGAAGCCGCACATGCGGCATGTGCCTGTGCCCAGTGTTTTCGGCGTGCTGCAACGAAGCGTCCGAGATGGAGGCATCGGAACCTGACATTCGCAAAGAGAACGGCCGTGCTGCGTAACACCAGCCTTAGGATTTCGCCGCCGACTGACCGTTTGGGCTGCATCCACCGCGACAGGTACAAGTAGATACCTCAGCAATACAGAATACCCCGCAGCTTTTGGAATTGCTGCCTGTTGAACCGAAGGGGGGTTGGGTGTAAGATTGCACCAGAGCCTCGCTGGCTAGTTGGTGTGACTGTGACAACATGCAAGGTTTCGGAGGGACAACCTTAGCGGACTGGCACCCAACCACCTCCCAGACTTCCCCCATGTGTTGTTCAACTAAGCTTATTCTCCAGCCGACACATTAGTGTTTCTTTCGATAAGAATCCATTCTTGCCTGATTGTGACGTGGCGGGCATCACCGATCGCCAAGCGGCTGAGCTTGAAGGGGGTGAGGTCCATACCGGTACGGTCGGACTCTGATGGATGGGATGCTTCCATTGAAGCCAGTGGTGGTGGCCCCGTGATCTATTTGCTCAGCCCCGCCTCCTCGCTTTCAATTTGCATGGTCTGGGCTCCTGCAGAGAGGAACTTTGGTTGCGGCTCAAAATCGACCTCGGATCGAGACTCCGACAACCTGGACTGGAAATGCGGTGAGGCTCTGAGGCTCTGGGTGAAACACGAACACCGAAATACGCAGTCCACCGCACCCCCGCACTCTGATAGCAACCCTCCTTGCCTCCTTTCTTTCGTTGCCACCGGAACACGGCCGCACAGTGCACAAACACAGCGTCGCACAACAGCGGCGGGAGATGCAGGAATGCCCTAGCACGACACGCCAGCCGTCAATAGTTGGGCAAGTGGTGGCCTCAACAACGGAACGCGCGTCGCCCACTTCGAGTTACACAGTCGCGCCCGTTGGCCATCCAAGCACAGGAGTGGCGCCCGGTGCCCGCGGCGCGCCATTGCTGTCCCCCACCAACCATCTCGTCACGCTCTTCGGAAAGTGCCGACCTAGGAGCCGTTTTGATCTCAACGGTCAACGCCAGCGGGAGTTCTGTCCTCGTCTTTGAGAACCTCCTCAAGGCGCTCGAGGCCGATGGCAATCGGCTTTCGAAGTCTTCGAATGCAGGCCACAATCGTGGCCGGCTTGCTCGTTCTACTCATATGCTACAGATTGTGGCCTCGCATGGTTGGCCCGCGCCCGCTCCCGCCTCCGGAGCTCTCCGGAGTGGACCTCCTCACGGCCACGGCGGGGCATCTCCGTGAACTTCTCGACTCCGGAGAGACCACCAGCGCCGAACTGGTCCGGCTCTACCTCGACCAGATTGCCAAGCACAATCATGATGGCCTGAAACTCCACGCCATAAACGCAGTGGCACCGCTCGATGCATTGCTCGAGCAGGCAAGGGCGCTGGACGCCGAGCGGAAGAAGTCCGGGCCGAGGTCGCCGCTTCATGGCATTCCCATCACACTGAAGGTGTGTACCATGACGCTCTTCCTCCTAACGTGGCGACTGACGTCCTTGACACAGGACTTTTACCTCGCCCCATCCTTCGGGCTTGGGGCAACGTGCGGCTCCTTTGCCTTGAAGGGTCTGACTGCTAGCGAGGACGCCGCCATTGCGACTGCGCTGAGAGATGTAGGCTGTATTGTCATCGCCTTGGCAAATCTTTCGGTGCGTCGTGCTCTGCCGATGTTCTACGCAACGCCATGCTCAGAGAAAAGGGTGGATTAAAACTAACCACAAGTTTCAGGAGTGGGGGAATGGCAAGGGCTCCAACCTTACTGCTGGATGGTCCGCCCTTGGTGGACAGGTGAGGGGAACCTCCGGGTTTGCATGTGATGCCTGCATACTGAATGCATATAGACTCAAACTCCCTATGTCAAAGGTGGTGTTGATCCCGAGGACCAGTGGCTGGGCCACAGCGCAAGTTATCCGACTCTTCCTGCCTTAAAATTACCCTCTGACGGTGATTGTAGACTCCGGGCGGTTCGTCGTCAGGCTCTGGCGCGGGAACGGCAGCCGGCTTTGCAGCTTTCAGCATCGGTAGCGAGTCAGATGGCTCCATCGTGCAACCCGCTATCCGCGCCGCCCTGTATAGCATCAAAGGGACCGTGGGAGATGTCAACATGAAAGGCACAATGTCTGGAGGTGCTGGCTTCGACAGCGCTGGACCCCTCGCCAAGTCAGTCGAGGATTGCGCCGACGTCATGGACGTTCTGCTACCGGGGAGAGATTTCCGCTCGCACTTGCGACAATCGTGGGACGGGCTTCGTATCGCGTTTTTGGACTACAAGACGTGGCAATTTGAGGACTGGATATGCAAGGCAACGCCAGCGTTTGACCAAGAACATGTAAGCGGCGATGAAGAACGCCAGGAAGAGGTATGCGTCAATCATTGCGCAAATGCTGACTTTCCGTTCCGCAGGAGGCCGCCATGATTGATGCCATGAAAAAGATTGACAGCTCGGGTGGGCACGTTACCTACAACGCGCCGTTACTGATGCCAAAGGCGATTAAGGAAGAGTACGGCACAGCTGAAATGGACGGCCTTCTTAGTGAGTGCCTCCGCCTAACCTCAAAATCCTTCATAGACACATGGAAGAGCCCGGCTGATAGGTATTGCCAGCGCACGACATTGCGTTTACTTTTAAGAGGTTTCTCGCCTTGTTCAACAGGCCGGAGCTTCGCACAGTCCAAGACCTAGTCGACTTTAACAACAAACATGCTGAACTGGAACTCCCTGCTGGTAAGCCCATTTTCCACTTGTCCTTGGCTTCGTAGCGATACGGATGGATTCCTGACCCGCCCCAGACCACCCAAGCCAGAGCACGCTCGAGAGTGCGGCCAAAGACGACATGAGTCATGAAAAGTACACTCAGGATCTTGATTACTTACGCAAGAGCTACCGTGACGCCGTCGAAAAGTGCTTCGAGGCAACCGGTGCGGATGTCATCATGGCGTCGGGAGAGTCATACTTGACCACCATCGCGTCAGGCGCTGGGTATCCCATCGCCAGTGTGCCCCTGGGGTTCTCTTCTTATAACGGCAGACCTTACGGGATGGAGATACTGGCACGAAACGGCGAGGAGGAGAAGATATTGCGAGTCATGTCTGCATGGGAGGCATCGTTTCCGGAGGCGAGGAAACCTCCGCCGTTGCTCGTTAATTGGGAGAAGACGTCTCACCTCGATCTGTAACAATCAGGTTAGACTGAGGGCAATACGGAGGAGAAAGATCAGCAACCAGTAGTCCGTACCGTTTTGTGGTCAAAGCAAGGGGATGTGGATGCATGCGAATCTTTGCCCGCTCCTCTAGCCATGGTCCAGACAGCGGAGAGGGGTCGGTAGCTGTACACAGGCAAGTCCCCGCGAAAGAAGCTAGAACCCTAACTCATACCTCTTGATACGCTCAAGGGTGCGAACAAAGTATCAATACTTTGCTCGGTCAGTCAGTCTCGACACGTTAAAACAAAGGGGGTGTGGGGCTTGGCGCGGCTGAACATGACTTCGCTGCATATCCGTTGCCGAAGGTTGCAGTCACCCAGCACAGGATATTGGTTGGAACGAGTGGCAAAATGCTTGAACTATCCCGCCTCCACACCACTTTCTCACAAGCGAGCGGCACGCCGCATGGGCTACACAAGAGCCTTGTTCCTCACCCCATCCCGTGGTCGAGAGGACATGTCCTAACACGGCCACCCACCTCACTCCACCACCATCCCTCGCGAAGGCTCAATGAGACCACAAAATGCAAACAAGTCACAGCAATCTCAAAGACAGTCCTATGCCCCCACGAACGAGACGCAGCCCTCGGCCCCAAAAAACGCCACGGACCCCGTCCACCGACCACACCCAGCAGCCCGTGACAGCTGACAAACCCCTCCATGACCCCCACCCCACCTCCCCGCCATCACAAGCAGCCGGCCGAGACATCTGCGAGCTTATTTGACGTTGTTGCCGACCCCGTACATCATCACGCCGCGGGTGACGCCAAGGTTGCCCGTGGCGATGGCCACGTGCTCGGGGTGGCGCGGGAAGCTCTTCCAGGGCTGCTCGGCGACCGACGGGCGCGGGAAGCCGGAGCGATCGAGGTCGCCGAAGACGGCGTCCAGCTGGGCGGCTGTGAGGGTGTTTGTGTTGTTGTAGGAGGGGGGGGCGTCCTGGGTGGTGGTTTTGGTGGGCTTTTCAGAGTCCATTTCTTTTGGTTGCGGAAGGGGTGGTTGGAAATGGAGTTGGGTAGGGGGAGGAAGCTGGGATCTGGGGGTTTTGGTGCTTTTTTAGAGGTTGAGCAAAGTAGAAGACTCAGTGTTGATGGGGAGAGCAGTCTTGGTAGGTGGTTGCGTAAGAAGTACTCGTGCTGTCTGGGGATGCTTCCCCTCAGCATCGCCAGCTTTATACTTCAATGTGAGGCTCTGTCTGACTTGGATCACGGCCGAGTGACCACCCAAAGGTGGACGAGAGGGGTTACGGGAGGGGTTGCGGGAGGGGTTGCGGGAGGGGTTGGTCAACACCACCGCGAGACCAATGTCCCGAGCCTCATGGTTTGCAATCTAGATCCTAATTACCCGCCGCCGTCCAATGGACTGAGGCATTATTGGCGCCTGTGTTCGAGATATCTCCCACGTATGCGGCTGAGTTTACTCATGGCGTATCATGGGGTTTGGTTTGCGCCTCCATCAACATCAAAAAATATGTCGTGGAACGTTGGGAACGAAGAATTTACACCTATCAGAAGCCAAAGTGTGACAGTCCATCGGCGTCAAGGAGGATATTGCGTCTTCGCCGCTTCACAAACACGGACGCATGATGTGGGGGTTAAGCCGAACTCATGACGCGTCCAAATCAACCGAGCAGAGGAGGGCACGGTGATTGGGATAACTTCATCTGCCGTCTTGCCGCTGCATAATACAGGCGGCTCAAGAGGGGAACAAAGGGTCATGTGCATGTTCCGGGTGCTGCTCATGTAGTAACCCCCGCTCTCCATGGATGGGCGGCTCTCAGCCTTACGGCTCTTATGCCGATACCTGGCTTGGGAAGTATGTCCTAGGGATGTTGAAGGAGGTAGCAAGCATGTACACATGGGACACCGTCTGGACCAGTGGAAACAAAGTTCTTGAAAAACTCTCCCTCACCCTGGAACATTGCTGTGTTGTCTTCCAAATGAACCGGGCCGTTATTGGCACTTCAACGCCATTACTCCGAAACCCAGATCAGACCAGTGTTAATCAGATCACCTGTGAAAGCCCGACTCGACAGCGGTTTTATTCAAGATGCCTGACGTCAAGTCCCAACTCGAGTTCTTGGAAGATCTCGATCTGTACAAGACCCAGCGGCCGTTCCTGTTCACCCCGAGCCGGAATCTGGAATCGAAGGTTGACGTAACGCCCGAGACGCTCAACACCATCAACCTCAGCTGGGAGCCTGTCGTCATCCGGGACATCAGGGGCCATGAAGCCAGCTATTCGCTCGGGGAATCAGGCTTCGAGACAGTGAAGTTCACGCCCACCAACAGCGACTTTAGCTCGTTTGCGTCCAGGGAGACTCGACAAGCTTATATGGCCGAGACTGAAGACTTCCTCAAGGCGCGGTTCAACGCTTGCGCAGTTGTCTGTTACAGCGCCAAAGTGAGTCTGTGTAGGAGCACCCGAGACCTTACGTACTCTTACTCCCATGCATTTGTTCAAGGGCCGTAAGGGTGCTACCAATACTCAACACTAACTTTGTTCTTCCAGCTTCGTTATAACAAGGAGTGGAATCCCGATGAAGTCGTTGATCCGACCCAATCAGGTTGGCTTGAGCCCCCTGCAAGGGGTGTTCATGGCAAGTTGCCTCAGTTTCCCCCCATTAACCTTTCCGTAGCTAACGTGGCTACTGTCCAAAAGTTGGTAGGTCCACCAGGGTTCCCACAGGTAAACGGAGGATCGTAACGAACGAGTGATTGCAGACTTCTCCTTTGAGCTTGCACCCTCCGTTATTTCCAGAGAGCTTTTAGATGCCGGCTTGGGCGAGTATCTGGCTCCAGGGTACCGGTACCGCGTTGTGAAGTAAGACACATGAACTTGTTTCGCTGGAACTCTGGACGGTCCGCTTACTTGCTGACGTTCCTCGCCGCCGGTAGTACTTGGCGCCCCCTGATCCCCGTCCTGGAAAACAACCCCCTCGCGTTTTGCGACTCGCGGACGATCGACCCGGAGGATCTCATCACTGCGGACAGAATCCTGCCGTCTCAATCCTGGTCGCTCTACTTTCTCAAACACAACCCGAATCAGAAGTGGCATTGGATCTCGAAGCAGACTCCAGATGAGCTGACCCTTCTGATGACGTTTGACTCCAAGCCTGGGGGTGCCAGATGTGAGTTAATACTGATCCGAAACTCTCTACCGCCGGCGATGCCCCTGGATTAGAGCTGAGCAGATTGACATGTTAAACCAGATTGTTGCCATTCGTCATTCGCAAACCCCCTGGAACCGGAAAATGCCCCTCTTCGACAAAGCATTGAAACCAGGTCTGTCATCGTCACCAAGGACTAGGGAGTTGGAAGGTGTCGTGAAATCCTGAGACTTTCAAGGAGTTACAATGCTATGAAGGCCATATTTCAAGTACACAGATAGCAGATAGCAACAATGAAGGAGATTTCCTAATGTCGCGCCCGTCAACAGTGTGCGCACCTCGCAAGGTCGACATCAACGGCGCTGGCAACAGACCAGCATAGTGTACTGTTCTTCCTCCGGGTACTGACTGAGATCCCACGATTCGCGCTCCTGAAACCTGTCGAGAATCTCCCGAGCCATCTTGTCCGCATCTTGGGCCTCGGCATGGTCAGAGTCCGACGGGTTCTCTTTCTGCCTCAGGATCTTGGCCTTCATCCGGAGTGAGCGCGCTGTCTCACACTCCACCCCACGGCGGTTGGCAAGGCCAATGGAGTCTTCAAAGTGTGATCTAAGGTGTGTACCACGTCAGTTAACGAACTCTAGACATGCAAAGCGACAAGAAGTGGAACTCACAGCGCAGTGTCCAAGGATCCCAACTCAAAGTCGACACAACCGAGCTTGTACTCGTATGCGGAGGCAAGCACCGCCGTGGGCGTATCCCGTGCGACAATGGACCTGCCCTCGGCTAAGTACGGGAGAGCAGCTTTGGGGTTCCCTCGCCGCAGTTCAAGATTAGCCATCCAAAACAGCTGGCTATGAACGAACTGACGTTAGCGCAACGAGTGTTTGAGGAGGACGCATTACTTACTAAGAGAGGAGAAAGTCCATGGCCCTCCCGCCTTGCCTGCAAATATCTCCACAGGTTACAAGCTCTTTCTCCGCCGTGGCCAGATTTCCGAGGAGCATGTTGACGATCCCGCGATGGAAATGGCAACCCCCGAGGTAGTTGTCCTTGGTGACCCGCCGTATCTTGAAGCACCTGTTGTGGAATTCGAGCGCGCGTTGGTACTCACCGGCCGAACACAGCAGAATGCCCTTGTTGTTGAAGGCGTTGGCGAGTTGGCTGTCATTGGGACCCAAAGTGGGCTCTCGGATGGCCAGGGCGGCGTCGATCTCGGCCTGGCCTTTTCTCACCTCGTGCAACTCAAAGTGCGCGCAGGCGGCGTTGCTGGAGAAGTGCGCATACTCGTCGCTGCCCTCCACCGAGAGCTTCTGGCCGAAATGCGCCAGTTCTAAGCACTTGTCGTAGTCTCCGAGCTCGTATTGGTACCACGAGCTGTTCTGCACCAGCTTGGTCAGTTCAGGGGGCACTGGAATTTTGTTGACTGCGGCATTTCTGGGCCGCGGCCGCTTGTTGAACTCCTCGTAGTGTCGCTTTGCGGATTCGACGTGGGCCATGTACCGCGCGCACGTTTCCCATTTCCCCCAGTGGCTCTGTCCCCCGACATCCGCGCGTGGGAAGCGGTAGTCCAGGAGCTTACATACCACCCCGACGAGGCGCTGGAGCGCGTCCATCTCCAGCAGTTCCAGTCGGGGTCTTCCAGCATCGGAGCTGACCTTGGGGTGTAGCCATGCCTTTTGGACGAGCGGGTGAACCGACAGGCATCCTGGTGTCGACTTGACGAGTGTGAGCTGCTTGAGCAGGTCGAGGGCATCGGCGATGGCGTCTCCGGGATCTTCATCCATGGGGACTCGTAAGCTACACGAAAGCGAAATGGTGAGCACAGAAGTTTCTGATGAAGTAAGCACTGGAGGGGATATAAGCTCACTCCGCGTCGATTTCTTCAACCACCATCTCGTATATTTCTTCGTCCCAGTCGTCCTCGGCCATGAATAAGTTTGTTGGAATGGAGTCGTGAGAAAGGAGCGACAGCAGGCCCAAGATACGCCCCGCCACCGTCCCGCGGATCTCCGAAAACTGAATGTCCCAGACGGTGGCCAAGGACATGGTAGATGGCTCAGAGCTTCCTCCACCACCGGCGGCAGACTTCTTGTTGGTCTTGTTGACTCCTGCTGCGACTCGCTTGTACGACTGGCGAAAGTCTTGGTGCAGTTCGTGAGTCGACTTGTCGGTGAACGACCCGCGTGCGGCCATCTGCTCGATAGCCAGTGGCAGGCCATCAAGTTCTGCTAAGAATGCTTCGATCTGAGATGGGTCCTCGTCGGCGCGCTTGGAGTTTCCTGCAGCAGAGGGGACGTTGTTGCTGTCCCACATTTTCCGGAGCCCGGAGTACATGCTGAGGCTCTGTTTGCGGTCAAGAGGAGCCAACTCGTACAAGCACTGCGCCTGGATGTCGCGTGCAACCTCCTTGTATCGAGTCGTAACCAGGATGTGGCCGTTCGACGAAGGCGCATTCCGCAAGACGATTTCCGCGTCGTCGACGTTGTCGAATATCATGAGCCATCTTTTTTCTACGAGTTTGTCAGTAAGATACCAGAGACGGGCAGTCTTGAGGGGGGGGCCATGACTTACTGGTCTTTTCCAGCCAAGTCTTGATCCGGAGTTTCAAGGCGTCGGGATCTTTGGTCATCTCCTCCACCGGGAGATTTAGCTTGACGGCAAGCTTCATGAAGGACTGATCGACTTGTGCCACGGTCTCGCCGCCAACCCAGATGATAGCGTCGTAGAATCGCCCATCTTCTCTTAGCTTGTGAGCATAGGCTAACGCCGTGGTCGTTTTGCCGTTTCCTCCCAACCCACTCAAGACGAACTTCCTTGGCGGTCCTGAGGCGGCGAGCTGGGTGTCTCCGTTTTGGTTCATGAACTCTTCAATTTTGCGGACCTCCTCCGTACGGCAGAAGAACCGTGGCACCTCCTTCTCCAGTGTGTTGATTGGAAAGAGCTCGTCGTCTTGCTCTCCTTGAAGAAGCATCTTGAGAGGGTCTGCTGCTGCCGACATAGTAACCTTGCCGAAGGCGGCTTCAACTTGGACGATGTCTCCAATAGCCTTGACAAAGTTGCCCAGCTCCGTCTCGGCCGCGTCAAACGCCGATGCCACCTTGGGCCAGTGAACAACTGACCTCTGCGACTTGAACAGATCGCTCGACTTGACCCAGAGGTTTAGAAGCTCCACAAGAGCCGCCATCGTGAGACTTTGAACGTCAGGGTCACCGCCGAGGCGGCGGGCGTAGCGATTCAGCAACCTCAGCTTTGACGACACCTTTTTCAAGGCCGTTGCAAACTTTGTGAGAACATCTGTCGACTTGATCACACCCTAAAGGGGGTAACAAGTGTAAAGGTTAGCCTTGACCGGCGAGAGATGTCCCCTCCGCGGTAGCCTCTCGCAGAGCGAACGGCTTGCGCGAATAGGTTTCTTACGGTGAGGATCAGATACAGCAGCCCGAAAAACAATTTCGTGTCGGGTCCTTCAACCTTGAGTGACGATGAAGGGATGGCAACAATTAGAAACGCATCTTGAAAAATGTCGAGGCAGGGTCTGAGCTGGGTGACGAGTTCCCGGACGGCGTTGTCCTGCGACTCCCTCAATGCTAGGAGGTCATCGTAGAGCTCGCCGACTGATTCAAACCTGAGCCCTTGGTGAAAGCTCGTTCCTTGAAGATCTTTGCGGCATCTCTCTTGAGCTTTCTTCCAGTCTTCGAGGAGGGGTTCGTCCGGAGCGCCCTTCGGACGGCTTGCTGGACTGTTGGTTGCCGGCCAATGTACGGCTGCCATTGTCTAGAGTACTTGGTACGTATCCAGTGTTCTGACAACGATGAGGTGTTTATTTTCCGGTTCCAGCGGCGGCTCAAAGTTGGACGCAGTTTCACGGCCACGGTAAGCCAGCTAGACAAGTGGGCTGTCAAGGTGAGGAAATGGGGTTTGTTTGGAAAATTTGGGAGACCACGGAGACAGTGCTGGCTCCGCGCCCAGAGAGGGAGAAAAGACATCCGAAGGGCAGGGCGGTCTCCCCGCCGGTTGGCATTCGCTTGATGGCAAAGCCTGGTCCCTCAAGCCGACGCCATCGGTACACATCACACACCACCTCGACGCCACGGGTCGCCTTAGCCTATTGCACTCATTAGGCGCTGGACGTGGTCAAACAGTGTAAATAAATTCTTCTGAGACTGTGGTTCTTCAGCTGCTGTGCGCCCGGGTGATGCAGGTCGTCGGAGAACGTCAGCCGGTTGTAATGGATGTATTGGCCCGCCTGGCGACTGCATTGAGTCATTTTGAAAAGTTCCCTTGGGTACGGTACACAAGGCACCGGGTACACGTGCTTACACAGGCGGGCTCCGAAGGCCATGGAAAAGCGCCAGGTGATCCTTATGATATCTAAGGTATACATACATATCTCCTAAGGAGGCAGGTATTTACCAACAGAACTTTTGATCACACTAGGAGATGTCCGATGCACAATCAAGCCGAAGAAAGGTCAAGGAACATTCCATCCCAGTGAGTGACTCACAGGTTGAATGGCTTGACAGGGTAAGTTGACCGCGCAAACTCGAGTGACTGTTCTAGACAGAATGATTAGTTGGTCCAGTGGTCCAGGTGACCCAGGAAGCCTTTATTGGAAGCTCGTCCGAAAATCCCTGAGGAATGTATTTGGAATTGGGGCAAAGTTGGACAGCGTTCACCGCCGGGTACCGGACACCAACCTACCCTGGTTTTAAAACGCTGTGTGATATCTGTCCAAATCCATCAACTGGAGGTTTTAATGTGGTCTACGTGAGATCTCCTTTCTAAGTCGAGAGATCCCTCAACGGTCAAGGGCTTGTGCGTTTTAGACGAGTTTTGGACACGAGGAGCTTCGCAATCATATCCCAGAGCTGTGTCGATGGCCAGATATGTTTGTATATTTGGTGGATATACTGGGTCAATCCTCCTTGAACAGTTTCCGAGAAAACTTTGAGACATTGGGAACCGTGGATGATGGAAGTGGGCAAGGAGCCCGTGGTTGGCAGGGTGACCAGTACCAGTCGAGGGTTCAGGGGTATACATTTTCGCCAGTCCCAACAAATGATTGACTTGACCTACTTGGGCTTGCAGCCATTATTTGCAGAGTCTATAAGCTTTTTCCTCGGCCCTTTCACGCTCCGGTACCGCGCGTGCGTCGTCATCGGGTGTGATTTCGCCATTCGGCAACTGACGAGTCCCCCATGTCGCCTATCGTCTGTCATTACCCCTGAGTCAGGGGCTATCAACATTGAATGACTTGCATACAAAGAGTGACTTTGATGCCAATGTTTGAAGATTGACAAACACCATATCCAATCTATGAGAATGGCACGGCCTCGGGCTTGCTGCCATACCTTTTCAACAATTGCGCCCGCGTGGCGTGACACCCTTCAGTTCGGACGACAATGCGAACAGGCAAGCGCACCAAATAACTTCTCACAATCCATTCATTCGCTCACGGCATCCACATTCGCGGAATGTTTATTGTTCCTTCCAATTCACGCAAAAGACGAAACTCACCTGCCTGATCTCGAGGTTTCGATCTCCTTACAAACGTCGCCACTTCTCCCACTGCATCGTCCGTCCGTCCTCCACCTCCCCAATCATCAAGTTTACTCCTGCATTGCTGGTTGGTCTTTTTCGCAGTCGTCATGGAGGCAGCCTCTACTTCCAAACATGGCCCAGCCATTGGCCAAAAGAGAGCCTACTCCGCCGTCGACACGGACATCCCCGCTCCCAAGAAGGTTATCCTTCTGCACTTAAACGTAATCCTTTCCTCCAAGAAAGCGATCGCACACACCCTCCGCAGGGCCATCTCTAGTGCCCTACACACTGTGGACACTACCGAGGTCACGGATGACGCCATTTCTCTCGCCTTCTCCAAGTCCCCGGCCCTGAAAGAAATCCTCGAGCACCTCGGCATCCGCGACCTCATCCCCGAAAAAAACAGCGAGCTCCACGACTGCTATCATGGCGTCTTCGTTCAGGAAGGTTGCGCCATGATTCAGCTGGCGCCTCACGCCAAAGAGTTCCTCTCAGAGGCTCAGCAGCGCGACGACATCTCTCTCGCAGTGGCGTCTAACAACCTGGGCAAGGCTACCGAGATCCTCAACAACGTCGGCTTGAGAGGCCTCGTGGACAGGCTTGTACGTACATACCAGCCACCCCTCAGCTCTTAAAACAACCACAGCCACAAAACAGACCACACGAGCTAACCTCCCCCTTCAGATCTTCAAGGACACCGAAGCAGCCCGTAAGCAAAACTCTCTTGCCGTCCTCAAACCCTCCACTAACCACGCAACGACCCGTCAGAGCACCTCCAACCCCACTCCTTCTCGTCCACCGCCACCACCACCACTCCCAAAGACGACGACCCCCTTGTTTACCACAGCCAGGAAACCCTAATCATCTCACGCGCCCTCTACGACCTCCCCGCCCACCCCAACAAACCACCCGGCACCCAAACCTGCTGGGTCAAAACACACACCCCGTCGGCGATGACTCCCACCCCAAGCGCACAGAGCACCCAGAGCACGCAGAGCACCGTGACACTCAAGGCCGAATCCGAGGACATTGATCATCACCATGACGACAAGGGTATCGAGACCGAGGAAGAAAGCAACGGAGTTGATTTTGTCGTTGCGAACCTGGAGGAGCTGGGGGATGAGGTTTTTGGGCGGGGCTGGATGAAGAAGACCTCGGAGGACACTGTTGAGAAGGTGGATGGGGTGGTTGTGGTGAAGGTTGAGGACTCGGATGATGAGGAGGTGTGATGGGGTGAAGTTTTACTCACCATGAGGCATGAGCACTATGAAGGGGATTTAGTCCAGGTTTAGGCACGAGGTAGAAGTGAGATTGGAATCTGGGCCTGCTTGGTTGGTTGTGGGAGCTTGCTGTTTTCTGATTGTGTTGCGCGCGCTGATATTCCGTTTCTTCCTTCCCGTATCATCGCTGTCTTGTTCCAACACCAAGCAAGCAATTGCTCGCCGCACCTCGCCTCCCAGCACCCTCACACAAGCCTAACATTCCTCACAATAAACTCATCCAAGCTCGTCAACCGCCCCGGCACCGCCGCCCGCGTCTCCCTAACCAACCTCTCCGTCTCTTCCCCATAATACCCGCACTCCTCCACAAACCGAAACATGCTCACCACCGGCCCCCTCGCCATCTCAGGCAAAAACCCCCTAAACGCCTCCTCCGGCACAACCACATACCTCACCGTCCTGCCCGTCAGGGCAGTCATCTTCGCCGCAACCTCATCATACGAATGCAGCCCACTAGCCGCATACAGCGTCCGCCCCGCAAACCCCTCCGGATCCGCAAGGATGGCACCCACGAACCGTCCCGTATCAGCAACAACGTCAATCCACGGGAACACCGCATCCCCCTTGAAAATCCCCGCAATGGCGTACACCCCGGGGTATTCCCCCCCCAGCGGCCGCGGCGCCGACATCCCCGTCAAGTTCTGCATGAACGCCCCCGGCGCGAAGAAGGCGCTCTTGACCGGCAAGCCGCGGATATACGCCTCCACCTCGCCGCGGGCATCATAAGCCGGCACGACGTGCCGGCCCTGCGTCAGCACCTCGCAGTGCACCTCCGTGCTGTAGATGATGTACTCCGCGCCCGCGGCAACTGCCGCGTCGGCCGCGGCTTTGCCCTGCCGGACCTCGCGTTCCTTGGTGTGTGCGTCGTAGATGGTGCGGGTGGTGATGAAGACGGTGTGGGCGCCGGCCAGGGCAGGGGTGAGGGAGGCGGGGTCGTCGAGGTCGGCTTGGAGGATCTCGGCGCCCTGGGCGCGCAGGGCGGCGGCTGCTGGCTGGGTGGGGTCGCGGGTGATGGCGCGGATTTTGTACCGGGTTGAGAGGGAGGGGGTGGAGAGGACGAAGGAGGCGACGGAGCCGCCTTGTTGGCCTGTGGCGCCGAGGATGACGAGGAGTTGTTGCGTCATGGTGTCGCGTGGGGGTGTTGGTTTGGGATGGGGTTTTTGAGGATTTGGCGCATGGGTCGGACTGCCGGCCGGGAAGTGGGAGGAACTGGACCGGTTCGGGGGTCGATGGTTTATGAGACTCGTTCAGCTTTTGGGTCCAAGTCGCGTGGTGACATCTCTCTGTTGCGCTTCTTCCACAGGCAACCCGCAGCTAAGTCCGCTATGTCCGGCAGACGGGCCCGGAGCATGTCCGGCCACCGATTAACGAAGGTTGCTGCTCGCTGCTTGTAATCCTGCCGAGATCAAGCGGTCCCAAGATTCCCTCAGCTAGCTACAGCGACCATATATTCCAACAGCGTTTAGAAGAGGGACACGAAGCGCCGGTGGTTTCCGTCCGTGGAACCGCCGGGTTGTTCGGGTACCCACACAGTACAGCCTAGTGGCGATTTGACCGTTCGTTCAAACATCACACATCGGCAAAGTAACCGGCCTGCTGGGTCAGTGCCCATAATTCCTGAATGCTGCGACCGAAAAGCGCTGGCCGCCCCCCGAGCACGCACTTGCGCAAAGTTGGCGCCTAGGCGGTGGAAAAGGCCCCGTTCGCTCAGTCCCGGAGTTGGGAACCCGGAGTTAAACCCGTGCAGTCGGAGATAGGCCATATTGAAGAGTCCGCCGTGGGGCTGCTGACAGAATTGGGGCACGAAGGCGAATCTTTGAACCGAAAAAGTAGACCTCGGTTTCTCGTAGATCCCAAGCGCGGGGTGAGACTGCACTTGAAGCTTGAGTGTCGCAGATGGCGCACAGGGATGGAAGCCAATCCTGGGGTGCGTGCCTTGGGCCGAACGCAAGCTTGTCCGCTTCGCACCATTCCGTGCCGCGAAACCTTGGAAATGGGTGGCCGGCTTCTAGAAACTGTTGTTCCTTGAAACCTGCGGAATGCGTGTCTCAGGCGTTGTCTTGGCTCTGCGCTCAACATACCTCCCAGCTACCCAGCCACACGATGGATGGCACGTGGGCCACCAAGCAGCGATGCAAAACGTCCCAGACTTCATCCATGTCTGCCGACGCGCGGTGTCGAGATCAGTATCCGTGTCCGCGTCGACTCCTGTGCCGATCACCGGGGTGCCCATGTCTACTGTTTCGATGCTGGCCCCAACCGAAGTCCGCAGGGCCGTGGCCGTGGCCGCGATACGAGTGGTTGTTTCGGCCGGGGTGGCGCGGCTCGGGGTCCCGGATCGGCTCTTCAACCTCGACCTCCTGTTCTTCATATTCGTCGTTGAAGTGGCGCGTGACAAGGTCCTTCTCCTTGCGCGCCTCGTCGGCATCAAAGACGAAGCGCTGGGTCCCCTCGCTGGGCGCCCGCTTGCGCTTCACCGAGCTGCTTCCTGGCAGGGAGGGATTTGTGGCGGGCGATGTGGCGGAGCCGGGTGTGACGGACCTAGTGTCTAACACGTCGGGCGCGCATCGCTCGCACCACCCATGGTAGCGCTGGTGCTTCCCCTTGGCCACCAGATTGTTGATGTCGATCTTGACGTCCATCACCTTGTTGAGGGCGAATCGAACACCGACCTTGGTGGACTTTGGAAACTGCGTATACAGGTCCAGCAGATCCAACATGGTTTCGAGAACGCACGCCCTCTCTGTGTGCCACGCCGCGGCCGTCTTGAACTCGTTCGTCTTTTCCGGGCTAGTGTCCAGCAGGAGGGCAGTCAGCTCGAGGACGGCGAGCACCAGAGTGAAGGTCGCCTGCTTGACGGGTGCAAACGTCTTGTACAGGTCGATCGACATGTCGTATGCGACGCGAATGAACTCGTTGGCTTCTTCCCGGTTTTCCGTGTCTTCCCGTGGAAACATTTTCCTGGCCATCTTGATGAGCAGCTTTTGCGGATACTGGACACGGAAGTCGAAACCGATGGTCTCGAGGATGTGGCGCTCTAGTCCGACGGTGAAGCGGGAAGGGGCCTCGAATGTCTTTGCATGGGGGTCAGCAAGTGTTGGGAGCTCAAAGCCAGGCTGAGGATGCGTGCGCTGCGCACTCACTTTGTCGTCCGGCGTCTTGTGATCGTGGGGCTGTCTGAGATTATGTGCTGCGCAGAGAATTTCCTTAGACTTCTTGATGGTGTCTTCGGCCTTGCAGGCAACAAACAGGGCTGCCAAGGCAACGTCCTCGTAGTTGTACTCGTTGCTTGGAAACCGCACGCGGAACTTGTGGTAGTAAATGGCGGCCGTGTCAAATGTCTTCACGGGCCTGCCAGAGCATTTATGTCAGCAACGGTGCCGGGAGACATGGGAAGACACAAAGAACAGAACACGCACAACTGCAGGCTCTGGCGGACACCGTCGATCAACTGGATTCCCTTCAGGCGATAGCCGTCCTCGCGGGCCTCGTCGTAGCCAATGTGCTTCATGCTCTGCCGAAGCCCCTGTTCTGAGTTGTACTGCGAAGGGATCGCCGAGAGGCCGGAGGGTGGCCCAACTGGGTTGGCGTCTTCAGCGGACGGGCCGCCATTAGCCGGGGCCGGCAGCCTTGCCGGCTGCTGCGGAGCCATGGGCGGGTTTTTCAGAGAGCGGCGGGCAAGATAGCGGGCGGTGTGATGGCTCGGATGGTGGGAGGCCCTCTTCGCACGGGAATCGAAGACCGAGACTGGGAATGGATCGGTCGGCGGGGGAGCAAAAGCGCATGAATTTTAGGGGCTAAGTTGGCGTTGATGGGAGTTGGCCAGACGATTGGGCATGAGTCGGTCGGATTTGGTGTGTTGCTGGGTGGTGTGCAGCGTGGTGTAGGTGGTGTAGGTGGTGCATGCGGCCGAGACCGGACGATGTCGAGTGCTGAGGTTGACGCGCCGTCGAGACTGGGAGTTCCGCGTTGGAATTGTGGGCTGCTGCCCGTTGTGGACCCAGGCCCCTGCCCCTGCCGGAGCCCCACTTTGGTGCAGCTTTGTGGGTTGGGTGAGTTCCAGGAAATGGCGCCACACTGGGCCCTCCCCTGCAACCTGCGGCCAACCCCCCGCCGCTGAACGGAACCTCACAGGTGCTGGATGCTGCCGTTGCATCTTCCTCGCCAGAAACAACAAACAAGGCCGCAACCCCGCGAGTTCGGCTTGCATCACACGAGCATCAATGTGCTGTCGGCTCGGGGCCTCGGGCTCTCGGATTTGCCCGAAGTGCTGGTGTCTGGTCTCGTGTCAATATTTATTATTAGCATCAATAAGTTCTTGTTGACGGAATTTCTCACCTCTGCCTCGCTCCGCCTACTGTTCCATCACCATTCAACCCGTGCCACGCCGCCTTTCAACCCATCGTTCGCCCTTTTGCCATCAATTTCTTGTGCTGCTCTGACCAGACGCCATTCATTATCCATTACCCCTGACAACACTCTCCAAAATGTCTGCGCAGGGCGAGAACCAGGGCGAGAAGGAGATGGGCAAGCAACTCCAGAAAGCGCGCCCAAAATTGCCGCGCCATGCCATCCTCCACCGTCTTCGCACTCACATCGAGCACAACCACCGCTTCGGTATCTTTCGGACCTCGGTGCAGTTTTTTGGGCCGGCGCTTGTTTCTCTTGCGAGAATCTCCCAGCTGTGGATGATCCAAATCCAGGCGTGTTGCAACAAGTCGCTGCCCATTTATATTTGGCCGGACACGTCCCTGTCGCGTGATTTTTTGAAGCTGCTGCCTCTTGCGCTGCACAACTACCTCTACCGGACCTGGTATGTAGACTTTCGCGTCGAACCGCCGATGGCCAGGAGAGAACAACTGTGCCCTTTTGACTTTTGTCGTGGATGGCTGACGCGGTGGGTTAGGTTCCGGCCGTATCGGAGCGAGATTGACTGGGGACAATTCCTTGCTCAAGTCCTCAGGATCCATGAGGACCCGGCGGGACCGGCACTGTCGGCTACTGATGGACCCGTCAAGGTGGCGCGTGTTGCCTCGTCCATAAGCCGAGCCCTCTGCGCCCGTATCGACACCGTCCAGCAGAAGATTGGTTATCGCCCGAACCGTATAATCACCCGCGCCGAGATGGAGGCACTCAAAGCTGAATTGGGGTTCACGCAAATGCACCCCGTGGGCATAATCAACCCAAAGTTCATCTCTCTGCAGCCGCTTTTTCGGGCTTTAGCCATTGTGATCAGATCAGCCGACTACACCACATCTACCCCGTCCATCGCCGAGGTCCCCGTCCTGATCGTTCTCACCGGAGTTGAGGACGGCCTGAGTGCGCCCATCACTTTTGATTCCATTGCAGACAAGATTAAGGTCCACCACCGGATTGAAGACTCAATTCAAGTTGCGGAAACGAGCCTGGCCACGGCTGTCAGCTTCGCCATGGATCTGGAGAAGCGGGAGGTGTCCGCGTTTGGACCGAAACCAGATCCTGCCGAAACATGCAAGGAGCCAAAACGGAGCGGTTGGCTGTGTGATGGAGAAGCCTTGGCGTTGGCCCGAGGCGATGGGTGGGAAGGCTCTGAGGCGCCGGAGGGGCCAAGTTCGAGCTGGGTCGACCTCGACATTTATCCAGACTGGACTGGAGACAGTGCTGAGCAAGACAAGTACATGGCCCTGAAGGAGGTGCACTGCCGCGAGCGCGCCATGGCTGCTGAAAGAGGCGAAAGGCTACATGACGTGTATGACTGAGCCACGGATTCAGATGTCCAGCACCGTTTGGGCACGCCGCACCCCTGGCCATCAGCCAAAGCCGCGTCGCCGGCACACGACACGCTCTGGCCACGATACTGGGGCGTTGGTATGACACGTTGACATCCTGGTCGTTTTTGATCGACCGGAGGGGGGTTGACAGATTGGACACTTGAGTTTTTGGATTTGATCTTTGGCCAACAATAGAGTATCGTTGATGACCTGATCGGCGAAGGCTGATGAGTTGTGGATTCATCTGGCTGCTTCTTGACACGTTGAGGTGCTTGTTCATGGTGTTGACCAAGCATAGGGGATGTTTCACACAGAGTGAGCGGGCGACGGCAGGTTGTTGAGGACATACTGGGACCGTCGACCGTGGTGAATTGTCTTTTGTCGCCAAATGGGCCTGGAGCAGCGGTTTCGTTTTTGTTTGGCTCTTGCTTTGTCTTGTGTTGAAACAGGTTGTCGACACGGGTTGTCCAAGGGAGATTGGCAGTGATCGATAACCCCGACAGGCAGGGAGCAGGCTAGCGGGACGACTCTGAGATCATCCAGTGCTGAGTTTGAGTTCGTGAATTGGCTTCCACTTTCCAGGGACGGGAGAATGAAACCGTCCGAATCTGGTGTAGATTCCATCGATGGACACCTCGAAGATCGGATTTCGAGGCGACGCTGGAAAAGTGTTCTGGTCACCCAACGCGGTTACCCCTATCCACGGGGGTACAGACGCGCGAACTCGCTTGGGTGTCCCTCTCAGGAGAGCGGGAGGGGCCGGATGGTACTCAGGGGCCGCAGAAAAGACATGAAGGAGCCATCCTAACGTCAGGCTTAAGACTTCATGTCTTAATCTGACGGCACACCGAGCCATTCGGGTGTCCCCTCGCTTGAAGGGGCGATTGGTCGTCATATCGGCAGAGTGGTGCGAGGGAGCCGTCCTAATGTCAGGCTCGAGACCTTGCATCCAGTCATCATATCGGCAGACCGATCGCCCGGCTTTGTAAAAGTGTTTGGCCGTCATATCGGCCGAGAGGAGCGAAGGAGCCGTCCCAATGCCAGGCTCGAGACCTCGCGTCCACTCGTCATATCGGCAGGCCAAACACCATCTTGATACCTCCTGGAGAGGGCCCACTGCATTTTCACACTGTTTGTGGTAGCCAGGTCCCCACCTAAGCGATCCAGATCATCAGTGGGCCCTTTGTCGTATGCCGTCGGGTGCCTGGGCAAGGTCCTGGTCCCCGCCGTTCAGCATCCCTGCACGGCACGTCGACAACTCAGGTGGTATGAGGCGGCGGTAGGTCCCTGGTTGTGTCACGACCACGAGGTGGCTGCCACTCAGATGTGGTAGCCCCTACCCGTCCGAAAGGCGGCAGTGTTATGTCAGGGGACTGGCGAGACAAGTCAACAACATGCACAAGTCACCAGACTCAAACGGTCCGCTCCAGCCGCCTTAACCATTTCTTCTCCTCCCTCGCCTTCTTGCGGGACATTGGTCCCCACGACGGGGTATTGGACGGGCGAGGCCGGGCGATTCCGCCTAGGGTTCTAGCACCTTCAACACACAACAAGACGATGGGGTGTACTGTGTACATGTTGACCACCTCTTCCTTCATGACCTTGCTATCAAGCTGTCCAACTAATCCAGCGTTAGCAAGCACAATACCGGTGCCATGAATCAACGGTGATGTTGCAGGAGTTTGCATCCGCAAGCGTCTTCCTCGGCAAAATCTTGGAAGCAGAGGATCGACCGCCCGTTCTTATGGACCATGTTGGCATAGGAGTTCTGCTGGCTAACTGCTTCTAGCGGAACATTGTGAATCTCCGCCAACACATAGCCGTCTTTGGGAATGTCGACCTTCTCCAAAATTCTCCCCGCATTGGCCTGTCCGAACACTCTGGACCACTTGGCGGAAGGCCACTCTCCCCTTCGCCTCCGGCTTGGCGATTCTAGTGGCGGGCAGGGAGTCAAACAGGGCGACTCGGACGCGGACGCCTCGGACATTGTATTGTGAGCACAAGAGACAGAACAGAAAGAGCAGCAAGCCAAACAATATCTCAATACAACAAACGACAGCAAGACGGGCAAACTCGCGGGCTGCCCAAAGCCAAGTTCTGGGAGGGTATATATTGGGAGCCCTCGACAGGGCGTTGGGAGACTCCTGCCATCATGTCGTTCACCTGGTATCGTAAGCTATCACACAACGCATCGAGGAAAGCGCCTCCGCGACACTGGCAAGCTGCACCAGGCGCTCATTCCAGAGGATTTCTAATCGGTTCATGTCTAGGTAGGTACGTGTGGTTGGTGGTAGATCTTGCCTACAAACTGCGCGAGATATTGCCGCAAAACTTGAGGGTGTGTGGCCCGGGGTTGGTTGCGTTTTTGCTAGCCAGAACGTTGTTGGGAGGTTGGACGATAGAGCTTTAGTTTGATATTTGATCACTGAGTTTTGTCAGTGGCCTGTTATAGTGGGAAAATGGGCAGAACAGGTATGGTACATAGCATTCCTGCAATACAATGTCTGATACCTAAACTGTCAAACCTTTTCAACTATGATACCGCCCCTAGCTACCATACCTGCTCCCTAGAGAGCCCCGCTGCGGTGATATATGAGAGGCTTAATTATGGTATTGACTGAGTGAGGTCTCTCTTCCTCTTCTTCCTCTTCCCTTTTCTCCTTCTTCTTTTATCTTTTACATCTTCTTTCCTCTACTTCTTCCTGTCTTTCGTCATCTTTTCTTCCTCTTTCCTCTTGATGCTTACCTACTCCTGTGCTCTTCTTGTGTCCTCTTCATATTCACTCTTCCCATGCACCCACTTTCGCTGTGGCGAGGACGCCAGCGCACTTGTATATATGCCACTCCTTCCATCATCATATACTAGTTGACAAGCCTTCACCCGATTCAGGGGGCCATCACACAACGAACGCATCAAGGAAAAGGTGAGCCCCTGAACTCGCACGTCAGGCTGTGAAGCTGGTAGTTGAATGGAATAGTCTACAATTCGAAATAAAATAACGTACATTATAAGCGAGTGGTCAATATAAGCGAGTGGTCAATTCCCCACCACGACGCGTCTTATACCTTTCACAC
>FTEL01008285.1_pt1 | contig 25991 bp, 26 predicted proteins | sample 1658911 | NCBI WGS metagenome assembly FTEL01 (sample SAMEA3914869, study PRJEB12502) | metagenome | biome: forest; material: soil | place: USA | collected 2012-03-12 | depth 0.1 m
CCCACCCTCTGTTTCTCCTTCTGCCGGCAGATGACCACCTACATACCCGGCCCGGCAAAGCAGCATGTTTGCCCGCCCTTCTCCCATGCACAGCCCTCCCAACAACACCCCCCCTTTCTCTGCCACGACCACTACCACAACCACTCCCACCACCAACACCTTCTTTCTCTTCCCTCCTTCCCAGCCTGGCCATGCCATCCACAGCTGCTAACTAACTAACCAGCACTAACCATGCGGCAGCAGCAGCGAGACGCCGCCGTTGGGCAAAGCCACACCACAACAGCAACCGCAACACCGCAGCAACACCACCGTCGCACCCACACGGCACAGCCCCCCGCCCTCTCCAACCTTCCAGCCAGCCATGAACCCACCCCCCAGGCCCCCCAAAAAATCCGGGAATGCTCACTAACTAGTCACGTATCAACAACAAACGAAACAAACAAACGCAAGGGTGGTTCGATGCACCTGTGAGGCGAAAGCGGCGGGTCAGCGCGAGGCGAGCAGGCTGAAGCAGCCGGCCGGGCAGGCGAGAGGCAAAACACAAAGCGAGAAACACACACACACACACACACACAAAAACCCGCGAGGCGAGAAACAGACAGAGAAAAACCCGCGGCACCGGTCCCGGCGGCTAACCAACAAGTAGGGTTGCGAGCCGGTGCCGGTGGCCGCCCGCCCGCTGCCCGGTGAGCAACCCCATCCATCATGGAGGGTGTGTGTGTGCGTGTGTGTGTGGGCATGTATGTGTGTGGGTATGTATGCCTGTTCACCAGCAGCAGTCGTCAAACCAGTGACCTCCCCTCCCAAACAAACCTCCCCCCCACAAACCTCCCCTACCCACCTCCCCAACCCGGACCGTCCCCGACCCTCGACCCTCGCGGACCGAACAGTGCCGCGCAACCCTCTGATCGCACGGCCAAACCGCAGAGATGGCACGGTATGGATGGAGAGAGATGTATGTATGGCGTCTGCGGTTGGCCCCGACCCCGCGTCTGTGTGTGTTCTGCGCCGCCTTGCCGGATAGATTACGCCTTTTCGTTTCGCTCGCTCGCGTGCGGGGAGAAGCGGGAAAGATGCCATGTCTGGAAAGTTTGAGGAATGCACACCACCACGGCCTCCGCTTCCAGGCGCCAGGCGGCTGCGGTTATTGCGGCCGCTGCTGGTGGTACTGCCGCTACTGGAGGCGATAGTGTTTGTGTCGTCAAGAGACGGCTTCCCAATCTTTTGTTGTGCCTGTCTCATCTCGCTCTCTATGGTATCTAGATGTATGCTCAAACATGCCTGCCGCCATGTGGTGATGAAAGAGCAATGGTATCGTGTCAGGCATCCTTTTAGTTTTTGGCCAGCCTTTCGGCCGCTGACTCATGGCCAGCAGCTTGTGCCCCTGTCTCCTCCCGAGTTGCCATGATGTGATGTGGTATCCAGCGCTTCGTCGATGACCAACAACCTCGGCACATGGAACAACTGCCACGCTTGCCATGGGGAGGGGAAACCGTGCCTCCTGGGCCGGTAACCAGCCTGGCCCTTGTGCCGTGACCCATGACGATGAATATGCGCTCCGCCTCCCCCGGTGAGGGTCTCCAAAAGCCGGGGCGCGGCGTGTCGTAGGTCTGGCAGGCCCGTCGGTGGCACATGTAGGCCGGCCAGCCAGTTCTTGGTTTCGGTGTTTACCGCTTGATGATGGTGACTGAGGTGGCCAGGTTAGTATGCCAGCACGGAGAGCAAGATGAGATTCGACGTACCAATGTCTTCGTCCGCCAGCTCGTGGGAGAGGCCGACTCGTTGCGGCTGGTGCTTGACGGACTTGCCGTAGACCACGGCCGACTTGAACTGCTCCGTGATACTCCGATGGATGGCATTACACTGGCAGATAAAAATTAGTATGGCGTAACTCAGGGGTAACCCCTAAAAAGTTTAACGGAGGATCCAAACTCACGAAATCTTCCACCGTGCACTTGGACGAGCGAAGCACCACAGGAGACGAGTAGTCGGGCATCTTGCCCTTGGGCTTGGTGTACACCCGGACGAGGTTGAGTTTGTCCCACCTACGCCAGAAGTCAGTCATGCCGATTAAGAAGGTGCAGCTCAGTGAGACTCACATAGCCTCCATAAGCTCGTCCACGTTCCAGCCATGCTCCGAGCTGATGGGCACCGAGTTGGGAATGCGGTAGAGCAGGTCGAGCTCCTCGATGCTGATGCTGTCGATTTTGTTGAGGACATAGATGACGGGGATGTAGCTTCGGCTCTTTGCTTCGAGGATATCGATCAGGTCGTCGATGGTGGCATCGCAGCGGATGGCGATATCTGCCGAGCTGATCTTGTATCTGTACAACCCCCATCCGTTAGCTTGCCCGTTTCCCAACAGTCGCCAATGGAAACACGCACTCGCTCATGACGGCCTTGATTTCGTCGTGGTCGATATGCGTCAGGGGCACCGTGCTGGTGATGTTCAGGCCGCCCTTGTCCTTCTTCTTGAACGTGATGTTCGGCGGCTCCTTGTTGATCCGGATGCCGAAGCCCTCCAATTCACTCTCGATGACCCTCTTGTCGGTCAAGGGTTTATTAACGTCGAGCACGATGAAGATGAGATGGCATGTCTTGGCAACGGCAATGACCTGCCGCCCACGACCACGGCCGTCCTTCGCGCCCTCAATAATACCCGGCAGATCGATCATCTGGAGCGGGGCTCCGTTGTACATGACCTGACCGGGCACGCTGGTAAGCGTTGTGAACTCGTAGGCAGCGGCCTCCGAGTGTTGCCCTGTTAGTCGACTCATGAGTGTGCTCTTGCCGACCGAGGGGAAGCCGATGAAGCCGACGCTGGCCACGCCGGTACGGGCGACATCGAAGCCCGCGCCGCCGCCGCCGCCGCCGCCCGAGGGCGTGAGGAGTTCGCGCTTGAGCTTGGCGAGTTTGGCTTTGAGCTGACCGAGATGGTATGATGTGGCCTTGTTCTTTTGAGTCCGAGCCATCTGTTGTGGGGGAAGGTTGAGGTGTTAGGACGCGAAGAGTCGTTGTAGCTGCAGGGGACGGGGATGGGGGCGCGGCGCGGGGCATCGCGGACGTACTTCGGTCTCGATCTCCTTGATCTGTGTGTGTGGCAAGCTTGGTCAGTCGCTTTCTTCCCATCGTCGAGACATCGGTGCGCCCGCAACATACCTTGTCTACTGTGGTCGCCATGGTGACGGTGGGGGTTTTGTTCTTCCTGGGAGAATATGTGTCGTGTTGCGCGGAGGGAGTAGTCGCAGGGCGATGGGAGGGGGCGCGGGTGGTGGTGGTTGGCGATTGTGAAGTTGAAGTTCGCAGTTCGATGTCCGCACTTCGAAAGTGGGAATTTTGATGGTGGGGCGAATTTCGAGTGCATGGTGCCCCGCAGTCTGCAGAGCCTTGATGTCACTAAGTCCCTCCTTACCCCACAAGGGGCCAATCCAGAGCGGCGGCAAATGCTGGAGAGAGACAGGTCTGTCTGTGTCTGTCTGTGTCTGTCTGGCTTCCGTGGACACATTACTATCACACAAACTCTGGATGCCCGCGGTGGTGCTTCATCAAATCCGTCGTCACTGGTGTATAATACTCCGTGTTATTTACATCTTGGAAACTCAAAAGCCCCCGGCCGTGTCCCGCCGAGTCTGCAACCCCAGTGCCAGCGCCGGTGCCCGTGTGCCTGTGCCTGTGCCTGTATAGGGTCGCCGCCATTCCCCAAAGTCGGGCCTGTCCCGAGAAATCCAACATATCTTCTGACATGAGCATTGTACATGTACATCTCTCGCCGTGTGCCTGGTCCACTTGTGCTGTGGCCTCTCCACAGCCACACATCCAGGTCATTGTTCCATCCCAGGGCCGGTATTGCCGTTGCCCAGCAGCTAATGGCCCTCCGTCTGACCGCCCGATGGCGTGTCCTTGTGTTGTGCGGATGTCCGAGAAAAACAGTGCAGCTGTCGCCTTCTTCAGCACATTCCCTTTTCGTCTCTCCGGCTTTCCCCTAAGCAACATGAGAAATCCGCCCTGTGGTTATTCGGCACGCCCAAGGGCCTGCGTATATTCGCCCCTTGCGACGCTGCCTATTCGTTGTTGTTGGCCGTGGCACGGATGCCGTTGACCAGCGGCCGGGCCTGCGCCGGGCCCGCTTCTGAAGATGGCGAGATGGGGTGGTTACCCGCTCCATTCGTTGTCGCCCTCGTGTTCAGTGTCGGAGATCCTGGACCGTTGGTGGTTGCCGCGGCGCCATGGGCCGAGACGCCCGTGGGCGATGAATGCACCCCATTCGGCAACAGGGGAGATCCGGCATCCGCCATCGGGTCGTCGAGGCCCTGCTCCTTGCAGAGCCTGGTGTAGGCTGGATCGTCGCGAGGCACCGCGACAAAGCCCCGCCGAGGAATTCGCTGCCGCCGGAACGGCGATGTGCTGGCCTCCCTAACGCTCGGCTTGTCTTCCGAGACAAGCTCTCCATGCAAGTAATGCTTGTTGCTCGGCGCAAAACCTCCAAGGCCGTTTGCATCCGGATCACGCCTCCACTTCTGGTGAGACGCCCAACTTATGCACTGCGTCTCGTTCTCCGGAAGTTCGCAGTACGCCATGGTGAGCTTTACATTGCGAAGATGCTGAATCGTAGGGATGATGTATAAGAAATCCGAGGCCTGCCAAGGGGTTAGCCAACAACAATGAGAATGCATGGTGCCAGACTGAGCGCTTACCTTGACGAAGAACATCTCCATGGCAGCAAACTTCTCCCACGCCTCTGCCCGGAGCGTCTCGAGTGTGCGGTAGCTCATCCGCTGGGGATCGTTCCCGTGATAGTAGTCCTGGAGCTGTTCCCCGAGCTCGAACAGCCCGGGCGTTGTCAACGCATATCGATCCGACTCGAGGCGCCAAATGACGCGCTTCGCGACCGTGGAAACAGGCTTCCGAGCCCAGGCGGTATCTGTGTGTGGTCGTTAGCACGGGCCGACGCACATCTGTCATCGGAGCGGAACCTACATCGTGAGAGATCGAGATCTTTCTCTCCAAGCAGCAGAGCCACCTGTGTGTTGAGCAGCCACTGTTCTCGGCCGTCGCGGGTACCGTTCGCCGCAGGGTCGATGCAGTCGTATCGGACACCCTGCATGGTGCTGAATTTCTCAGCCACCTCGGGCAGCTTGGGGTTGACCGCGGCCTCGAGCCAGCGCAGGACGGGAGGCAACTTGGCGAGGCGGGCGCGCTCCTGTTCCTGGCGGATCCGTCGCTGGTCGGCTTCTCTGGCAAGGCGCTCAGCCTCCCTCGCTGCGCGGCGGCGCTCCATCTCCTCGCGAAGAGCACGCTCCTTGCGTTCTTGCTCCTTCTTCTCTTCCTCTTCACGCTTACGACGGGCTTCTTCTGCCGCTTCACGCTCGAGCTGCTCCCTCCGCAGCCGCTCCTCCTCTTCCCGCTTCTTGCGCTCCTCCTCCTCTTTGCGCCTCCTCTCTTCCTCCTCTTTCCTCTTCCGTTCGGCCTCCTCCCGCTTCTTCTTCTCTTCCTCCTGCTGCCGTCGCCTCTGTTCCTCCTCCCGCTGCTTACGCTCCTCTTCCTCCTCGCGTCTCTTCCGTTCCTCTTCCTCCTTCCGTTTCTGCTCCCTTTCCCGCTCCCGTTGCAGCTCACGCTCACGCGCTTCCTCCTCCTTGCGTCGCTGCTCCTCTTCCTCTCGCTTCCGGGCTTCCGCTTCAGCAAGCTTCTTGGCCTCCTCTTCGGCCCGAAGCCGCTCCTTCTCCTTCTCCTTCTCCTCCGCCTCCTTGCGCTTCTTCTCCTCCTCCTTCCGTTTCGCCTCGCGCGCTCGCGCTTCGAGCTCGGCCTGCTTCTTCTCCTCTTCCTCCTTCTCCCTCTCCTTTTCCTTTTCCTTCTCCTTTTCCTTTTGGAGCGAGGGTTTGGATCCAGAGGTGTCCTTCACAGGCGGAGGGGGAGCATCGGGCATCTCGACATCGGGATCCTCGGACTTAACGTGGATGCTACCCTCAGAGGAGACCGACTTTCCGGATTCTCGGCGGCCGTGGTGGAGCAGCGCGTCTGCTTTCTTGGGCTTTGGGGTAGGCTTGCGGTCTTCGTCATCCCGCGGCTTGGACGAAGGTCGAGGTCCTGCAGCTGAGGTCGATGAGGGGTCGCGGGGCATGGCTGACTTGAGAAGCCTGTCGTCGGATTGGCTGGACTTGGGCCGCTTCTCCTTGCCCTCAACATCCAACCGTCTCCTCTTGACCGGAGCCTCGCCCCCATCCTTGTCACCAGGCCCGGTGTGAGGAGGGGTGGCGCTGGACCTGTATCGCTTGCCGGTGCTCTCGCCAGAGACGGACAATCTATCACGGGACTCGTCCCTCTTAAGAGCCTTCGTCCTGTCGTGATACTTCTCTGTCTTCTGCGGCTTCTCGGAGTCGTCGCGAGGGCTGGATGGCTCTTTCATGATGGAGGAGGCGTTGGAGGTCAGACTAGGCCGCCGCTGCCTGTCTCGCTCCGTTTTCAGGTCCCGCCCAGACACGAGCTTTCGTCTCGGCTTGACTGCCTCGCCCTCGGACGATGCAGCAGCGAAGTCCGACTCTGCACGCTTGACCTTGGCGGTAACTTTGCCGGCTGGTGATGCTTCTCGGTCTGAGATGGCGATCGTAGGAATGCGGTCCTCCTTCTTGGGCCGGCCGGGGCCGCGTTTTGGCGATGTTTGCTCGTCTTGGGGGGCGGTGAGCGAGGTTGCGCGGCGCTTTTCCTTGGGGCTCATGGACAGCTTCGCAGTGGCGAGCTTCTTGGGTTCCCTCGTCGGGCTCAGCGCCTTTCTCTTGGGGGGCTTCGCCGGGTCATCCTTCCCTTCCACCTTGCGCCTGGGCTCGCGGTCCTGCTCTCGCCTGCCGGGGGATCGGTTCTTCGAGTTTTCCTTGTGGGACTTCCGGTGTTCGTCGTAGGCATCCTTCAGCATGTGCTCCTCCTCCATCCAGTTCGGGCCCCGCCGTCTCCTCGCGATCTCGTAGTAATGCTCCCCCTTGACACGGCGTGTGGGGTCGAAATCGGTTTGGTCGAGCAGGAGCCTGACGACCTTGATATTCTCCTGGCCTATCGCCGCTAGGATGGGGGTCGAGTACTCGCTGTTGGGGCTTGTGATGGGTGGGGGGTCGGGGTTTGCCCTGCCCAGGGCCAGCAGAAGCTGCATGACGATGTCGTGTCCTCCGCGCGCGGCTGCAACCATGGATTCAGGGTCGTCAAAGTTGTCTCTGACTTGGAGAATGCGCGTAACTGTCTCCTCGTCACCCCGGGCGGCCGCGGCGCGGAGAGTTTTGTCGTCCATGGGCATGTACAGCAGGTGGTTGCTCGTCTTGGTTGCGCGGACCGTGCCGGCTCGGCGGCCGCTGGCGGCGTGCGAGGCTCCAGGCGATCTCCGGGGACTATCCGGCCCATGCGAGGAGCGTGCATCGCCCGTGTCCATATGGTGCTCCTCCGAGGTTCGTCGCCGCTCACCCATGTTCTGCTTCGCCTCTTGCAGAGCCCGCCTGATCTCATCCGCAAAGTCGAGCTCGTCGTTGACGCGGTCAATGGGTTCCTGGCCGTAGGCATTGGCCTTGCGGGGGTTCACGCCGGCCTCCAAGAGAATCTTGACCACGTCCAGGTGACCATTTTCCACCGCGTCCAGAAGAGGGGTGTCCTTGTCGTTGTTGACGCAGTCCAGGTTGCAGCCGGCATCCACGAGAAGCCTCACGATATCGTCGTAGCCGTTAAGTGCAGCGATCTGGAGCGGCGTGTTGCCGGCATAATCTGCGACGTTGATGTCCTCGGGGCGGTCCCCAAGGCGGTGCTTCGCCGTGTCGTACTCGCCCTTGGCGCACGCCCTCGCAAGGAAGGTTTGGCCGTGTGCATCCAAGTGCTTCTTGTGCGGGGCCATCTTGGCTGGAGAGACATTCGACTCGGCGGTGGCGGGGGTGGCCAGCCCACGAAGCTTGGAGCTGCGAGGGTGCGGGCTGCCGCTGGCCGACGAGTCGTCCGAGTGGTAATCGGTCGATTGGAGGGGGGCAGGGATCCGCTTCTTCTTTTGGCTGAGACCGTTTGAAGAGTTCCCAGGGAGCTGCGTCGAGAGGCTGCGACGGTGTGCTCGGGCGGAGTGGGGAGAGGTGGACCGAGTGCGGGCTGGGGGGTGCGTCTCGTGATGGGATGACTTCGTGGGGATGTGATGTTTCCGAGAGGCGTCGAGGCCGGAACCAGATGAGCGCTGGCGGCGGATCTTGCGATTCTCTGCCTCGTCGTCAGATTCAAGCCTCAGCGCCTTCCGCTTGTGCGGCACCACCTTGTCGGGCATTTTGGTCTTGTCCTTGGCGGCGGGGGGTTTGGCTGCATCGGCGGGCGCGGTTTCGGAATCCGACTTTGAGTGGTGTGCATTCGAGGAGCGGCGGCGGCGCTGGGGTTGGGGTGGAGATCCCGGCGCAGAGCTGAGGCCGCTAGACCCGTCCTTGGCCTTTGGCTTGTCGAGGTGTTTCTTCTTCTTGCCGAGGAGGGACGGGGGGCTGTCGTCGTTGGGCCCAGACCCGGTGGCTGCTCCAGGCCTGTCCGCCTTGTCGGAGCGGTCGCCCCGGTCGCCCTTGTCGGCCTTGTCGCCGTCCCGGCCATGGTGCTTCAGGTGAGCGTGCTTGCGGCTCGACATTGGAGGAGGGCCATCTTCGGTGTCGCTCTTCTCGTACTTGATGATTTTGCGCGCCTTGGATGGCGAGTGGCCGTCCTTGCCCGGCAGCACGATTGTCTCGGCATCCGAATTCCCGTCGGCGACGCCATCCTCGTCGCCGGCCCGCGACCCAGGCGCGCTGGGCCGGGTGTCCCTGGGCGGCGGCGGGTCGAGTTTGGCGGAGCTCGACGGCTTCGTCACGGTGGCAGGCCTGGGGTGGTCGGAGTCGGGTGCCGACCGCTTCGGAGAAGCAGCTGGCTTCGTGGAGGCGGGCTCTGCAGCATTCTGCGCATCCATGTCATTTAATTCGAAGGGCTGCTACCGTTGTGCACCATCCTGGTCGTTGGAGAGTCCGAGTCGAGAACCAGACAAAGCGGGTGACGCGCGACGATTGATTCGGGTCGAGAGAGGTGATGCGCCGGCAATCTGGGGTCGGGGTGATGGGAGGGGGCGAAAGGGTGATGGCGAGGGAGAGTTTTTGTTGTTGGTGGGAGAGAGAGCCTGGCACAGACCGACGGCCACAGCAGCAGCAGAGCAGGCGTGTGCCGTGTCTGGAGCAAGCCCGCGACACACAGCGAGCGAGGACAGGGGACCCGGCGAGAGGGACGCAGGCAGCGGGCGCGGCAGGGCACAAAGGGCTGAAAAATAAGCGGCCGAGTCGCGCGGGAATCGAGACGGAGTGCGAAAAGCAGGCCTGCAGGGTGTGTCAAACGATATAGTGATGATACAGGCGGGCGTTAGAGATGGAGGGCGGCGGATTGTGTGGGTGGTCGATCGGTGGTAGAGAGTGTTTTGGAAGAGGAGACGCTGGGACGTGGATTGCAAGGCAGGCAGGCAGGCAAGCTACGGGTGGACGCTGCTGCGCTTGGCTGAGGGAAGGGAAAGCCAACTGGGATAGGGCGGGACTTGACGATTCCCAGATCAAAGTCTGATCGCCACCACGGCGATTGGCCAGCTCGGGCGACGGCGGGCAAAACAACCCCTGCTGCTGTGCATTGCGTATCGAGCGCGACGGACCAGGGCGTGCGAGAGAGAGGGAGTTGCGCCCTGCCCTGCGTGCCCAGGTCGTGCCCAGGTGCTGCCCAGCCCGCTGCTGCAATCGCAACCGGCTGGCGCAAATTTCTATGACAGGGAGCCTGCCCTCCCCCCAGCCGGGCACCACACACACCACGCGCGCGCACACACACTCTCCTCCTCGCCCACCCATGCTCGCGCACACACACGCCTGGAAACCGACCCGGATGGGGGCGACGACGACGCGTGCGTTTCCCAACAAGCAAGCATCTGGCCCTGAAAGGCTCGCTGCTGCTGCTGCCTGTTGCTTGCTGTTGCCTCGGGCCACGCATCCGGACACAAAACCTGAAATCCACGTTCCATCGCAGCCCTCAAGTCACCCGGATTCGGCATCCTCCACCACGCAAACTCAGTCTCGATAAAGCAAAGCACCGCGTCTCCATGTCGGAGGACCATCTGTTGCTCCGTCGATGCTTACTCCAAGGTTGTTGTCATAGTTCGCTAGTCGCAAGGTGGGCTGGAAGGCTGGAACCAGGTTGTCGTGAAGGTCTTCCGCGCACCATGCCTGCCTGGGCTGCCTGACCTGCCTGTTGCAAAAGGGGCCCACTGGGGTGGGTCCCAGCCCGCCCCTCTCCAATTTCCCTGTGCCGCTCGGCCACGGACACCAGGACCCCACAGGACAGGCCAGCCCAGGCCTGGCTCCACGGCGCAGCGGGCGGCGCTGAATGTTCCGCCCAGGCTCGCCCCCGTCCATGTTCCATCCCTGTCCATCAACAGAGGAGACGGCACGACAGCGCAGCACGGTCTCGATGGAATCACTTCCTTCCCAGATCAACCTCCCTCGGTCGCTGGAGGCTAGCAGGATACGCGCGCTCCCGCCAGCTGCGTACTACATTCCGGACTTCATCAGCGAGGAAGAGGAGGCTGCCATTCTGCACAAGGTAGCCTGACACTCGAAGCGTCCACGCATCCAAGCCACATTCAGCATCATCATCTAACCAGGCCGTTGCGAAAGGTTGAAACGGCGCCCAAGGCAAGATGGAGGCAACTGACGCATCGCCGGCTGCAGACGTGGCCCTCGGATCTCGTCAAGGACACGCTGCTTGATGCTCGGCCGCTGCCAGATTGGCTGGAGGAACCCGTCACCAAGCGCATTCTGTCAATCCCCGTCGCGGACGGCGGCGAAGCGAATATATTCAGGGGCAGCCCCCACGGCCGGCCGAACCATGTGCTCATCAACGAATACCCCCCGAACACGGGCATCATGCCGCACAAGGACGGCAGCGCCTACCACCCCGTCGTTTGCACCGTGAGTCTCGGCTCGAGCCTCTGCCTCAACCTGTACAAGAACAAGGAGGACGGCGCGCTCGACCCAGCGCCGGTGTGGAGGATACTGCAGGAGCCGCGCAGCCTCTTGATCACGACGGCGGAGCTCTACTCCGAGTACCTCCACGGCATCGAACCGATCGCGACCGACGTGGACGTCCTGGAACAGTCCATCGCGAACTGGGACTTGCTCCGTTCGCCGTCGCTGTTCAAAGACGGACTGAACCAGCGGCAGACACGCACCAGCCTCACATATCGCGATGTGCTCAAGGTCTCGAAGCTGGGAAATAAGCTCGGCCCCATGTTCAAACGCCCTTGACCGGGGCAACCCGATGGCAACCCGAGCCTCGTTCGAGCCCGAGGGACGGCCCGAGGGATGGGTATCAGAAAACAAAGGGAATCATGTTCCACTTGCCCGCGACCGAGCCGATGCCGAACTTCTGGGCATACCACTGGCGGGTTCCCGATGCCGTGACTCCGAGATTGACCGTGACGAAAGCCAGGGCGCACAGCAGCGTCCGGTTACACCACGCGCCGCGAGGAGCCGTGGCGACGGCCATGGAGAGGTAGAGCAGACACTCGCAGGTGTAGTGGGGGCAGATAAAGTGGCGAAACATGCCGCCTTCCGGTAATGAATACTTCTTCAGCCCAGCGAGGTGCTTGTGACACCGGTACTGGTTGACCCAGGCGAACAGGAAGGCCGGGAGTGCGACGGCCATCTTCAGCAGAGACTGTGCATCATCGGTGTGACGGGGGTCTGCCGGGTCCAGGATGGCGCCTGTGTTGCGGTCAGCAAACCTGGTCGGCCCGTTCGGTCAGTCGGAGCGGTGGCCATCATACCCGATCCTTCAACCCAGACCGCTACGCTGATGAAGAGGTAGAAGAGGAGGCCGAGCACCCAGTGGGCCACCCACATGGTGGACTTGGACGACTTGACGATGGTGGCGTGCTCAAACACCCGCCTGGCCCCTTGGAGGAACATCAGAAGCCAGCCCAATGCCACCTGACCCGAGGTGGCGGACGGGGCGGCCAGATCAGACGCCTGGCTCGCGGCCAGGAAGCGTAGGACAAGCCCGTCGCCAAGGTACTGGACGAGCCAAAAGACGGAGCATGCCAGCGACACGGCATAGAAGGCGCTGAACCATGCATGCGGCACCTGGGTCCAGGACGTGATCGCCGCGATGAACAGAAGCAGCCAGCCGTGCTGCTGGTCCTGGGGGGGCGGGGGCTTGTCCGCCGCCGCCGCCGACGCCGTCTGGGCCTTGCGGGCGCCGTAGTCGACCAGGAGGGCCTTCGCGTCACGCGGCATGGCGGCCACGGCCAACACGCCCGCGGCCGCGAGCAGGAAGAAGGCCTCGCACCATTGCGCGGGTGTGACGCCTGAGAGAGCCGCCAGGGCCGCGTCAAGCTGAACCCCGTCCCAGCCCATGTCGTTTTGAGCAAGAGGTGCCTCTTGCGGGGGGTTGTAGTTGTCGCGTAGTGATTTGCGTGTCGAGTGGTATCGAGAGTGAGATGCTTGTTTCTGGTCTCGGTTTTGGGCCAAAGGGAGCAGGCCGTCGAGATGTCGACACGCGTGCTCAGTTCCACTTGCCTCGGCTTCACCTTCTTCCGCACCGCCAAGCCGCCTGTATCCTGTCTATCGCACCACCTCAACTCTTGCTTCTCAAAGCATATTCCCGACAATTATGTGAACGATTACCATGAGCTGGTAGTCATGGGAAACAGCTCAGGCTTTCCGGGAAACCATACACGGCCGTAAATATTGCCGATTTGAGTATCATGCTGGCCATGCCATCATCAACAATGAAATTGCTGCTACCCGAATCCAAGACAACAAAAACAACAACACTGCAACCCAGTGTTGCTCGGCTAACGTCTCGGGTTGATGAGACGAGAGCATTGGGGCCGGGCTCGGTTGGATATTCAACCTCCCTTTCTCATTTTAAAATAAGACACCTTGATCACGCCCTTCGACCGAAGCAGCAGACTAGGGAGGGCGAGCCCCGAGATGTAAGGAGTAACCACCATGCATCGGAGCATTTCAATGTTTCGTGCACCGATATGGCCGTGTTGATCCTGTCTCGCGCTGCCGCTTCGGCCCTCTTTGGGCATCGGGCCGAGGCTCAATCTTTTCCTGTCGTACGTTGGTCCGCCTTGCTGTGAGAATGAGGCGGCCGTTCGTCCATTGTCTCGGCGGGTCATCGATGTGTGGCTCGAGCCAGTTGCCTCGTCAATGACGGGGATGCAGTGAGGCTGTCCATGACCCGTCAGTCGCCCACCGTGAGACCTCGAGTTGAGACATATCTCTGGTCTCACATCCGGACTAAGCTATACGTACGTAGCTCTCCAGGATGACCGTGACTGCGTGCTCTACGTATATCTTAAGAAATAGGCCCGGCTTCCATGATCGGTAGATTTTAATTATGAAAGACAACGTTACTCGGCACGCTTCACATTTCTCAAGCATCCCTGGGCGTAGTTGTGCTGAGGATCAATGTCAACTGGTGTGTCGTGTGGGGGCGTAAGGTGGTGGCTCCGAGCCTTCTGAGGAGAGCCGGTTCGGGGCAAGCAAGCTTCAGAGCGAAATGAGTCGAAAAAAGGGGGGGCAGGTTGATCGGTTGGGATTGATAGAGAACACCGTTGTAGCCGGCACAAGCTTCGTCACAGCTGTTTTCATCAACTAACTGCCGAGGGTGGCGGCACCAGGAACCGCACACGGCCAGTCACACGGCACAAGACGGGCATTTCATCAGCTGGCCCCGAAGCAAGCTGCCTCGAGATGCGTCTCTTGAACCAGGGAATCTTCGGTATACTACAGGGCGGGGGGTTATCGACTTTTATACATTTACTTCAGCTGAGCCTGCAGGGACTCGAGAACCTGTTGAACCGTCAGTCACATGTCCTAGCGCCGGATTCGTTCAACAAACTCACCTCCAGCTCAATCTTGGCCTCGGCGATATCCTGCTCGCTGCCGCTGCCGTTCGCAACCTTCTGCGCCTCCGCAATCTGGGCACGGACGGCGTCCGCGCTGAAGTCCTCCAGGGCGTAGCCCTCGACGGCGTTGATGCTGAGGATCGACTTGGGCTGGACGACGGCGAAACCACCAGAAACTGCAACGTTGATTGTGAGCCACAGGTCCTCCTCCAGCCTCGCGGCCTCGGGGGTTCATGAATCTCGGGACGTACGGAAGAACCGCTTGCTGGCGCCGCTCTCGTCGATGACCTCAACAACGCCGGCCTTCAGCTGCTCGATGGACGGGACGTGGTTGGCGAGGACACCCATCTCGCCCGACTCGGCGGGGATGTTGACCTGGACGGCATCGTGCGACTGGTAGATGGACTAGATGCGGGAATAAACAATCAGCGCCGCCGACCAGCGGGGTTCCCGAGCCGAGCTCTCGTGTGTCCGGGGGCAATGTCGCGGCCGGGCCGTCGTCCGCATCCCGGGGATGCTCGGGGCGCAAAGCGTACCTGGTGGGGCAGCGACAAGCTGAGCTTGATCTGTTTACCACGGTTAGGTCAGAGGAGGGTCTCGCGGCGCGGAGCGAGGGGAGGGGAAACGCACCTTGTCAGACACAGCCTCGGCGTAGCCTCTGCGCTGGAGGGGCGCGCGCAGGGCGGCGGGGCGCACCCGGAGAGCCGCACGAGCAATGCGGAGGGAGTTCATGGTGGTTTGCGGTCTCAATGAGTGCAAGGCGTCGGCGAGGCCACTGTCGTTCGTCGTCGTCGAGCAGATTTGGCTGCGGGACCCAATTCGCTTAGCCGGGATCGTCCGGACAGCTCCTCGGATCAATGTTTCTGCGCCGCGGTTGGCCAAGAGCTGGCTGCTTGCTTCCACGCCAAGCCCAGGAGCCGGTTTGGACCTTTTTACTTGATAAGGGCATAACACGGGCTTCTGCACTTAACGTTCTATAGTCATAATTCTGTTTAGTGCATTTTTGCATTTCCTGCCAGCGCCCTCGACAGCAAGGAACACGCGGCTTCCTGGCGCATTCATCCCAACTCCAGCTCCATCCTGCGCGCTCAGGGTTCACCGCAGCAGCTGGGATACGGCCGTCTGCTGCGATTCAGCGCCCACTTGGTCTGATGATGCGCCGGGAACCCAAACAAGTGGTTGCCCTTAATCCCTCATGCAAACAATTCTGGCAGAACTGCGGAAAACTTTCCAGGTTCTTTGCCTCCGTCAGTGTCTGGCGCTCTGCTGTGCACACACCCGCAGCCCGCCGATCCAATCCAGCCCGAGGCCGTCCTCTGTGCCCGAGCACTGCTCTGCCATTGGCTGGGGCGGCCGAACGCGCCCTCTGGGCAACGGCTCCAAACGCAGGCGGTGGGTATCGTTCTCCGCGCCCAAGTCGCGGTTTCAGAACGTCGACACGGAAACCCAGCAGCGCATCACCTGGCCGCCGATCGCGTGTGAAACGACTCGAGAGCTGCCAAGTTTTGGACAGAAAGTCGGCCAGTGGGCGGCGTTTTGCGAGGGCGGCCATCTCACGCGACCCATTTTGTATTTTTGGACTAGTTTGGGCCGCAAAACAGAGAACGCAGTCATGGTGGCAGCCGTTTTCCGGGCCGGAGCGCGAGAGTGGAAGTGGCCATGACGTTGGAAGGCAGGCCTCATACGAGAACGCCTGTGACCCCCATCTGCGCTGTCCATCTCGACGCTCGCTTGGCCCACAACAACAATTGCTTTCCTGAGCTCGCTCCCCACCGCAAAGAACGGTCCTGGAAGCCAACGAACCACCCGTGGATCCCCTATTCAACACTCCACTGCAATTAAACCACTGAAACCTGGGCAATCTGCAGCAGCACCGCTCCGCTCACATGGCGACTCGGATCCCAGCGCACGTCGCGCGCCCTCCAACTGCATTGCATCCTTCGGCTTGCCGTTTGCAGGGTAGCACGCTGCAAACGAAACAGAACATCCCGCGCTCGGGGATGGCGTTCGATGCGGGGTCATCTGGCTGCGTTTCACTGCTTGCCTGCCACGGACTGTGATCGCGGGGGGTCCTGACCAGTCGGACCCAGCCGGTCCACTGGCCCGGAGGGAAGGGAGGGGAAAGGGGAGGGTTGTTAAATGCGACCTCAGATGGTCCAACCTGCAACGGGGCCTTTTCTGCGGATGATGGCCAATGCGGCGGTGGTCGTTCGCTTTTCCTAGTTGGCCAGCGTGGGCGGCCGCATGTGTCGTCGGGCTTCGCCAGCATGTTGAGCATCTCCAGCATCTCCAGCATCTCCTAAGCAGGCGGCTTAAGAAGCTGCCACTCGGGCATTCCGCCATGCACTTACACATGCGTACTGGATACCAGTCGAGTTTTCTGAAATGCGGCCACTCCCATGACAGGCCATTACGGATATTATGCACCGGGACTCCAGACATCGCAGCTGGTTGGGGCAAAGCGTGGGTATTCCTCTCCTGCGCGACCAGGCGACACCACCACCCTGCGAGTGGGGTAAAACACACCAACAGGGCATGGAAGTGAACGTGGACCTTTTCGGGACAATCTTCCTCCTGCAGTTAAGGGCCGCCCCGAGCCCCAGCTCCCGCTCTGACAGAGATGGCCAGCCGTCTGCAAGTTTATTCAACTCTCAGCAATCGACAACAGATTGCATCACACACCACTGACTGGCCTTGAGCTGATGGATGTCAGACCTCTGGGTGTTTTGGAGGAATGGGAGCTGGGAGCTCTGGCTCTTGGCAAACGTTGCACAACACATTCGACCACCAAAATCCATTAGCCAACTGCAAGCCCGCCTGCAGGTCAGCCCGTAATGCCTGTTTTCCTGACGCTGGCTTGCAGGTTGCAGAGGGGGTTCCATTCGGGGGGGTGCAGATGGAGTCGGCGTCTCCAACAGACCAAGCCCGTGGTTCGGTGCCCCCCAACATGTCCACAATGACGGTGCTTGTCTGGCTGGCTGGTCTGTGCCATCCCTGGGACGCCAACAACGTTGCCAGAAGTCGAGAAAATGGGAACTGGTGGTGGTGTCAGGGATTCAAGGGTGAAAACGGAAAGGGGAAACGAATCAAAAATCTTCAATAAAAAAGACAAAGTGGATGATGATGGAGGGTGAGAGTGGAAATTCCCGCGATTTGCCGGTCTTTGTCAGAACTCCACCGGCCGGCTGCGGTCTCGGCGCAAAGCCGCGCTTTTGGAATTTTACTTGGGACGTCATCGCCCGCCAGCACAATGCTGGGCGGCACAAACTTCGATGGGAGTCGGGGGCTGCGCATCAAAGAGCCTTGAGCGCTACTGCGTAACAATGCAACGCCCAGCGCCGTGTGGGAGGCGCAGAAAGAGACGGAGCAGAGATGAACCGGTACACTGCCTCTTGTTACCTACAAGGTACCGAGCATCAACAAGACCACTTCTATTTTAAAAATCTCCAAAACCAACAGCCTCTTTCCTTGGAGTCGCAGTCCTCCTTTCCATGTCGTTGCCACTCGCCAGAAGATCGGACCTCGGGTATGTGCATGAACGGTCTCAGCATTCCGCCCGCGCGGATGCGCAAAAAGGGTTTTGGGGCCTGGGTTGGGTGCCACAGCGCGTGGTGGTGACCTCAGCGCTAGCCAACTGCTTGGCGGGCTTCAGCGCGAGACCCACCACCCAACTCCCGCTCGCTGCAACCTCGCTGCCATTTTTTGACCGCCACCCCACGCCCAACCCACTCAGCCATCTCATTGCCAAGCGTTAGCGCCCTTGTCCCCGGCGGGCGCCCTGTGTCGCCCCCTCCCTCGATCCCTGCCCGCTTCGCTCTCTCCCGCTTCCCTGTCTGTCTCCCTCGCGAACGGTCCCATAACATGACCACACCCTGTCCCGAGTTGGTCTGAGTTGGTCTCCGCCGCTCCAAAAACCTGATATTCTGCCGCATTTCCTCCCACACCCACCACTTGCAGACCGCATCTCTTGTACCGTCTTGTTCCCCTCCCAGCCAGTTCCCTTTCCTCCCAAGGCACCCTCCCACCCGACACTTTGCTCTGCCAGACGTCATCCCCCTCCCCGCCAGGCTGTGCAACAGAGAGGAGGCCAACCATCCTTCGGCCGCGCCTCAGGGAAGCTTCCCAGGCCGACATCTGACGACCCCGCGTCGTTCCAAACCGACCTCAAACAACCCGGCCCTTTGACTCGAGACCGCCCAGTGCACGATGCCTCTGCTGTTATAGCAATACGGTCCTTAGGGACACCACCTTGCAAGCCGGTCGCCAGTCTCCCGTTCGGGGACTGCAACCACACTCTGCAGGCTTTCGACGCCGTCCACCCCGGCCGGACCCTTAGCCGACTGCGATCGACGACGCGACCTTTTTTCGATATTAGAACTCGCCCTTTGAGAGGGCCACTTCGTGACGTGTTGGACAGCAGGAACCCCTTGCTGCCCCTCAAGACACGCCCGCCCACCCGCGACCAGCGCCCGCACCGGCGCCAACACCCAGTAGCCACCCGCCGTGCTGCTATCTGCAAAGATGGAGAGCCGGACACCCCGCGACCTCGCGACATCAAATGTCCTGGCGTGGACCGCGACACATTTGGCCAATGTGGAGCCTTCAGAAGACGACGCCGGCGCTGACGCCGACGAACCCCCGGATCGACTCGAGCCGCTGGCGGCCCACTTCCACCGCACGCCGATCCGCCGGGGAAGCGAACACCAAGAGTCGTTGTTGACGAGGGCATTGCACAGCCAGTCGGATGAAGACACCAACGAGTCTGTGTCTCTGCGCCGGCCCTACCGCCGGCGCTCCATCACGAGCAACACCAGCTTCGCGTCGACCTGCGAGACAGGCATGACGACTCCCGCCCGCACGAGCTCGCCAAGCCCGCGACTGCCCAGTATCGGATTCGTGTCGTTCGCTGCTGCCAAGACGGCTGAAGCGCAACGGACCACGGAGCCCGCTGTCCAGGCCCCGGAGAAGAAGCGCTGCATTTCCTTTGCCTGCGCAGCCAGGCCGCGCCCTGCCGAGAATGCATCGATCCCTGTGGGCCCCAAGCCTGCCCGCGAGGAGGTGAAGGCCGAGGCGCCGCCCAAGAAGACGTGCATTAAATTCGCCTGCCAGTCTCCCCCGCCGAGAACCGCAGTTGTGCAGCAACACCAACAGGCGGAGGCGCGACCCCGGACCCCTGTCGCGCGAGGGACCCCTGGCGGGCCCAAGGTCTCGCCAAATTCCGACAAGGCGCGTTCGTCGTCCGCCGTCCGCGGGTTTCGCTCGCCGAATTCTCGCAAGGTTCCTGGCAGCCCCGTGGCCAACCGCAACAAGAAGTGGCTCACTGCCGATTCTGGGGATCTGCAAAGCGAGTGCGCGCGGTTCCACGAGTTTGCCAGCGACGAGCCGCAGGAGGACGACTGGATTCGGCGTGATCACTCTTCGCTGAAGCCCAAGCTTACCATCGACGACACGCTCGAGAAGGAGAACGCCATCCGCAAACTTGGCAAGGAAGCCGAGGAGGAGGCTGAGCTTGAGGAGGCCGAGATCGACGAGGAAGAAGACGAAGAGGTCGACGAGGCGGACCTGATCGACGATGATGAGGATGAGGACGATGGCGATGACGACGACGACCAAGATGGCGAGGACGGAGATGACTCTGACCAAGCCGACGAGGACGACGAGGGCGTGGATGACGATGCCGACACCGAGCACGCATGGGACTCGGAGGCGTCTGACGGGTACAAGACCGACAACGAGATCGGCTTTGCCGAGTCTGACGACGATGACGACGGTCTGATCCTGTGGACCACCCGGATCGGGCAGTACCGGTCGTTGTCCGGTGCTGTATCCATGGCTCGCAGGCTGTCCCAGGGTGAACACTCTGATTCGTCGGTCCCGTCGGATCGGAATGCCAGCCGCATCCCCAAAAAGAAGCGGTCCAAGACGCGTCCTGTCACCTTCCGCTCGGCTACGCCCGAGTTGCCCGACAGCACCGACTTTGTCTGTGGCACTTTGGATGAGGATAAGCCGCTCGAGGAAGCGTACATCTCGTGCGTCGAGGCTCGGAGACGCGATCGTCGCCAGCCCATTCCTCAAGACATTGATCCCAGCTTTCCCACTTCGGAGCCCGAGGACGAGGGCGAGGAGCTGCACAGGAAGGGACATGGCGACAGCGAGGACCACCTGTGGCTTCACGGCGAGCTCGAGGATCTCCATCACGAGCGTGATCGCAAGGGGAAAAAGAAGGCGACCGGCGCGTCTCCCAGGAGATGCCGCTCGCCTCCCCCGAAGCGGCGCCCGTCCCCAGCGCCCAAGGCACGCGGGCGCTCCCCGCGGAAGCCTGGCGCGCAGCGGTCGCCCCGGCTGCGGTCTCCGGCCCCGCCTCGCACGGCATTCAGGTCTCCCCTCGGGTCGCCGGCGCAGGACGGCGAGGAGGACATGGCGTTCAAGTCCCTCGCGTTCGGGCTCGGCCTCACGCAGACCAAGTCGCTGCCCCGGGTGGCGGGCATGTTCCCGCACCTCAAGGCGCGCAAGGCCAAGGCGGGCGCGGCCAACAACTCGGAGACGCACGTGCGGGGCGCCATCGACATCGTCAAGGGCCTCGAGCAGAAGCGGCAGCGGCGCAAGGAGAAGTTCTACCAGAAGTATTTCAACCGCGCCCGGAAGGAGAAGGCGCAGACCAAGCGGCCGCCTCCGGGGCAGGGCGCCGAGCGCATGAGGGAGCTCGTGGCCGGCAAGGCTGGACAGGGGAATTATGTACTTTCCGTCTGAACGGTCGGTGGCATATCTGAATTTTGCATTTACACCGCATGGTTGGTTGGGTTGGGGGTGGCATTGATGAATTTATGAGCCCACGGGCAGCATTTTCACTGTTTTTTTCTTATTTTTTTTCTTACCCGTGTTTTTGGCGGTCACAGCGACGTCCTTTTCCAACCATCTGTTATTATCTGGTTGGACAGATCACCTACTTAGTTTTATTTCAAGCTTCGACACGAGGCCGCGCGAACAAGGGGGTGTGGGGGAGCGCGAGAGAGCCAAGTGCAGAAATTCACAGTACATATTCTGGCCCAAACCTGAGATGCTTTGGTTTGTGTTGTGTGGTGTGTGGTCCCGAGTCCGTCCTCCGTAGCCGGGCCTCTCCTGATGTTTTGTGGAGAAAAGGGGGTGGGAAGAGTTCAGAAAATTCAAGGGGGTGGGTGGCGAACAGTGGGTGACAAACTGGGGAACGAGATGAAAACCGCCCCAAGTGAGCCCCCCCCAAGTGGCGCCCGGCTGCCACCCGCCCAGGGCAGCCTTTGTCGGCCCCCATTTTCGGACGAAAGCCGCGAGCCGGGCGGTTGGACACACCCGAAGGCGGGTTGTCGTGGGACTGACTGGGCATGGGACTGGTTGTGTGTGGGTGGACTCGTGGGAGTGGGCTCTCTCTCGGGTGTGGGTTTGGTTCTGGCTTTGGGTGTGAGTGGAAGCCTCGTGTTTCAGGCAGCGACGCCGCCCACTCAGGTCCGCTTTGGCGCATGTCCGGTGCAGGCGGTGGCCAATGCGCCTCGCTGGCCAATTCCTGCCAGCGGGCAGCAGCCAGCGCCATCCAGCCAACTTTTCGAGAAACACCACCGTCTCCTGCATCAGCCATCTCCATCGCCCACTCCCGAGGCCGGATTCCATACCGGCTGTTTCCCGCAGTCTTCTCGCTTCACAAAGAAACCGCCCCCGGGACTCTTCCCCCACGCCCGCAACAACCCCGAGCCGGGACACCGCGCAACGAGATCGCGTGCCGACGCCCCCAGCCCAACACCACCAGCCAGCCACCATGTGGATCATCAACTGGTGTATGTACTCGCCATCCCCCTCCCCGCCTCCTCGCACCGGAGCGCAGACAGAGAGAGGCCACGCTGGCTGCCCGGCGGTGGCCATGCGTGCTGCCTCTTGTCTCTTTATCTGCCCTCCCCGCGGGCAGCGAGCCTCTCAGCCGAGTGGCCGCCCTATCAGCTGACGGTGTCCGCCAACTAACGCCCAACGCTCCACACACACACAGTCACCGACCTCCTGTCGTCGCTCGGCCTGCTCAACAAGCACGCCAAGCTGCTGTTCCTGGGCCTCGACAATGCCGGCAAGACGACGCTGCTCCACATGCTCAAGAACGACCGCGTCGCGATCCTCCAGCCGACACTCCATCCCAGTGCGTTATTCCCCCCGGACGGACATGGAGAGATCAGGTGATGCGAGAAGGAGATGGAAAGGATAGCTAACGATATATGGCTGGTGTAGCTTCGGAGGAGCTGTCGATCGGCAATGTGAGGTTTACTACCTTTGATCTCGGCGGCCATCAGCAAGGTGCGTTTGTCTCTTTGGCGGCCCTGCCCCTTTTCGCCCTCTTCCACCCCTTCCTGTCGAGGTGCATAAGGCAGCCCTGATCTGACTCGGACGTCCCCACAGCCCGCCGCCTCTGGAAGGACTACTTCCCCGAAGTCAACGGCGTCGTCTTCCTGGTCGACGCCAAGGATCTCGAGCGCTTCCCCGAGGCCAAGGCCGAGCTGGACGCGCTCCTGTCGATGGAGGAGCTCGCCAAGGTGCCGTTCGTGATTCTCGGCAACAAGATCGACCACCCGGATGCCGTGTCGGAGGACGAGCTCCGCCACCAGCTGGGCATGTACCAGACGACGGGCAAGGGCAAGGTGCCTCTCGAGGGCATCCGGCCCATCGAGGTGTTCATGTGCTCCGTCGTCATGAGGCAGGGGTACGGCGACGGCATCCGGTGGCTGTCCCAGTACGTGTAGAGGACTGCTGGGAGATGGAGGCGTTAATCGAAGTTGTTGTGGGGGAGATGGAGTGGAGTGGGGGGCGTGGGCAGGGAGTCGGCGCAACAGATCAAGTCTATGCGGCTAAGAATATAGATGGAGACTTGGGCGGTTTGCGGTTTGGCCTGCCGACGGCGGGAGACTGGCGCACATCAAGGACCTGCATTCTTTGGCGGGCCATGGGGCGCTGTTTGGGGGGGGGATATTCTTACTGCATCTAGTCTGCTCTACGACACGATATGACTCGGCAATTATACCTCTTGTCTTTGTACTTTTGTTTTGCTTTTACGGATACCTACCTGCCTGGTCATGTCGTGGGTATGTTTGATGGGTAGAAGTCAGGAGTGAAGCTCCAGCTGTTCTTGCGATGAGCTTCACATGGTCATCCGATGACTGGACCTTCAACGCGCGTCAGCTAGTACGCGGCATGACGAGAGCAATTTCGGAGAGCTCATATCTGATATACTGCTCTGCTTGTTGGGATTTTTGGGGTCGTGGCACGTAAGTGAGCTCGGAATGTTGCAGAGACAGACAGATCACAAGATTGCCCCAACGCGTGTGGTGTACCGCGGCATCTTGGCCCTGCCAGGGCGTGGTGGGCAGGGGGCTCGAATGATCAGCGGGGCCGCTAAGAAGATGCGTTGGGGGGAAACAGCGTATCCTCAGCGCGCCCCCAGGGCCCAGAACCCAGGCCCAACTGGCTGAACGACGTCATCCCACCCCCCATCTCAGAACAGGACGACCAAGCGAGCTCTCCCTCACGGAGCCGAGTCCGATGCCCGGCCATCCATAGTCGCCGCCAACATGCCACGCGAGACCCGGTGATGGCATAGATAACTTACCTGTCACCTGGACCTGGGATTTCAACCTCGACCTGTCTGCAAACGAAGCTTCGCTCAGCCTCGAACTGGCAGGGGTCAACACGCTTTTGGAATTTGGACACATCGCAGCCTCGCCTATCTCACACCAACATTTTCATCAACTCTATCCGCCTTCACAAGCCTCATCGTAGAGTCGTCTCCGATGGAGTTCCTCAAAAGAAGAAGGAGGAGTGCGTCGGCCACGGCCGAGTCCAAGGCCGAGTCCAAGGCCGCCGCACCAAACCCAGGCATCGCCTTGCCATCCCGCACCTACGGCTTCCCGCCCGAAGCCTTTGACTGGAGCCGCCTCCCAGATGTCGACACCAACTTCCTCCCCGCAGAAGATGTCGAGGCCTTCATCCAAGCCCTCGCCGCCCCGGACCCGATACTGCAAACACCAGACGACGCCGCCGGGGCCTCCACCTTCCGCCTCAACAGCCCCGTGCTTCACAAGGGCTCGGCCAGCTTCGACTTTGAGCCCGGCAGCCGGCGAGCCACCTCCTCGTTGTCCCTCAGCGATGAAACCGGGGCCAGTAACGTGGCCGCCCCCGTGCCGCTCCGGCCAGCGGCGACGCCCTCAGCCATCATGAGCCGCCGCTCCAGCAGCAGCAGCATGTTCATCACGGCCCAAAACGACTGGGCGCCCGTGAATGAAAAGGTCATCCGCGACAAGGAGCCCAAAACCAAGGAGAAGAAGACGAAGAAGCAAGGCGGCAAAGGCCCCGGCAGGAAGCAGGCCCGCTCCAAGGACGAGACCCGCGAGGGCTACTTCTACAGCCTGCTCAAGTGGCCCTTCCTGCTCATCGTCATCACCTGGATCACGGGGCTGTCAGTTGCCTACCTCGCGACCCGCACGTACATCTACCTGTACGAGCAGTTCATCGCCTGGCGCGGGCAGAGAGAGCGCCTGCGACGCGCCATGCGCGCCACGAGCCGCTACGCGGATTGGGTCGCCGCCGCGAGGAGCATGGATGATTTCCTCGGCAATGCGAAGTGGAAGGAGGTGGATGACTTTGCGTACTATGATAGTGGGACGGTGCGGCGCGTGCTGGGGCAGATGAGGAAGTGCAGGCGGCTGGCGGAGAAGGGGGGTGATAAGGCCGCGGTGGAGGATTTGAAGGTGTTGATTGAGGCGTGCGTGAAGAATAACTGGGTGGGGGTTGAGAATCCGAGGCTGTATAGCCAGACCTACTATGGGACGAAGAATTTGGTGCAGAATTTTATTGATGAGGGTGAGTTTGTCTTTGTTTTGCTTTTCGGTTTGATGGTAAACGGCTGGCTGACATGGAGGTTTATGATGTCTAGTGGAACGGAGCATCCAGGTCTTGATGGACACCAAGCATCTCTCTAGAGAGGAGAAGCGCGTCATGTTCAAGGGCATCTGCGCCAACTACGGCCGCACGGCGCTGTGTCTGTCGGGCGGCGCCACGTTTGCCTACTACCACTTCGGCGTCATCAAGGCGCTGCTTGAGGAGGACTACCTCCCGGACATCATCACGGGCACCAGCGGCGGCGCGCTCGTCGCCGCCCTCGTGGCCACCCGCACCAACGACGAGCTCAAGCGGCTCCTCGTGCCGGCCCTCGCCCACCGCATCACGGCCTGCCACGAGCCCATCAGCATCTGGTTCCGCCGCTGGTGGGCGACGGGCGCCCGCTTCGACGCCATCGCCTGGGCCCGCGCCTGCTCCTGGTTCACGCGCGGCTCCATGACCTTCCGCGAGGCCTACGAGCGCACCGGGCGCATCCTCAACGTCTCATGCGTCCCCGCCGACCCACACTCGCCCACCATCCTGTGCAACTACCTCACCTCCCCGGACTGCGTCATCTGGTCGGCGGTGCTCGCCTCGGCCGCCGTCCCGGGCATCCTCAACCCGGTCGTGCTGATGATGAAGACCCGCTCGGGCCAGCTGATCCCCTACTCGTTCGGCCACAAATGGAAGGACGGCTCCCTCCGCACCGACATCCCCATCAAGGCCCTCAACCTCCACTTCAACGTCAACTTCACCATCGTCAGCCAGGTCAACCCGCACATCAACCTCTTCTTCTTCTCCTCGCGCGGATCCGCCGGCTCCCCCGTCACCCACCGCCGCGGCCGCGGCTGGCGCGGCGGCTACCTCGGCACCGCGACGGAGCAGTACATCAAGCTCGACCTGACCAAGTGGCTGCGCCTGCTGCGCCAGCTGGAACTGCTGCCGCGCCCGCTGGGCCAGGACTGGTCCATGCTGTGGTTGCAGACGTTTGGCGGGACGGTCACCATCTGGCCCAAGAGCCTCGTCTCGGACTTTGTGCACATCCTCAGCGACCCGGACGAGGCGAGGTTGGCGCGCATGATACATGAGGGCCAGCAGAGCGCGTTTCCCATGATGCGGTTTGTGGCGAACCGGTTGAGGGTGGAGAGGTTGGTGGAGAAGGGGCGGAGGGAGAGTAGGCTTGGGGGTGGTGCGAAGG
>FTEL01009919.1_pt1 | contig 25634 bp, 19 predicted proteins | sample 1658911 | NCBI WGS metagenome assembly FTEL01 (sample SAMEA3914869, study PRJEB12502) | metagenome | biome: forest; material: soil | place: USA | collected 2012-03-12 | depth 0.1 m
AGGGGGGGGGGGGGGGGGGGGGGGGGGGGGGTCGCACAAGTAACCAATGTCCTTCTGCAAAACGCTGAAGGGGACAAAATTCTGCCCGAAATATCCAGTCAAGAACGTCAATGGCAGGAAGATGATGGTCGCTATCGTGAGCTGCTTCATCGACTCGTTCTGGTAAGCGGATATGGTATTGAAGATGAGGCCAATCATGCCGTCAGCCGAAGCCTTGAGCTGATTGAGGGTATCGGTAATCAAGACACAGTGGTCCAGGACATCGCCAAGATAGGTGTAGGTCAACGGCGAGACGATGACTCCGCGTTTTGGGTCTAGAAGGTGTGCCATGACCGCGTCGCCTGCCACGTCGGTTTTGTGGTCGCGTAGGGCGTTGATGAGCGACGTGATGGGGTTAATGAAGGAGAGGATCTTGTTGATCTCGGATGTGAGGATGTAGAGGCTCTTCGTGTGCCCGATATTCGGACGGTTCAGGACATCCAGCTCGAGGTCCCCAATCACGTCGCCGTAACATGCCGTGACAGGGATCGCCAAATCAATGATTGCGTCGATGATGGCCTGCCCCACCATGGAAGCATCGCATGATCTTGAACAACGGGCGGTCAGCAAACGGGGGTTCGCAAATTGCGGGTAAACAAGGCTGGGCGGCTCGGTCTTACTGTCGAATGATGGTGTCGTTGGTCTGGAGGCGTCGGATAATGGGCACCTCGACATCCTGCGCCGACTGTTCAAAGAAGCTGATGATGCAGTTGTCGTCGGTTATGAACATGGACACCTGTTCGCAGGCAACAGCGAGGTTCCTGGAGGCAAGAGCCGAGTTCTTTTCCATGAACTGGGTGCGGGGGTCGTTTGGCGAGGTGTGATAGCGCTGCAGCGTGCGTAGCTGGCTGATGTCGGCGACCTCGGACAGTCCAGAGGGCTGCGATCTGAGATAGCCTCCGAGATCACCAAGGTTGGGCGGCTTGCCAATACCCTGGCGTTTTTCTTCCTGCTCGTCGTCCCTTCTCTCGCGGAATACTCGCCTCAGCCGGCGAAACAGTTTCCGAGGCGACCTGCCGCTCCGCCTGCTGCGCCCGCTCCTCCGGCTCCGAGCGTCGTCGTCTGAATCGGAATCCTCGCTATCCGAATCGTAGAGGTGGACCAGCTTCTGCAGGGTCAGCACGACGAAGGCATGCGTGGGAAACCTGGCTCTGTCAGCAAACTCGGGGCATCCTGCCGTGATGCTGCGGCACGTCGCTCACCACTCGGCTTTTGTTCTATTCCGCGTGTTCATCAAGTCTTCGAGCGCCAGCTTATGGAGGTATTTGTGCCGCCCCAGGGCCTTGATAACGTCCCAGCTAAGGCCATTGACATTGATCCAGCGACATTTGGCCCAGTCCGGCTGTGGCCGGCCCAGGAACGGCAGCAGGGTCTCGTTGTCGAGCTTCTGGAGGGATATTCGGTCTTGGGAGAAATCGACGACGGTGATGTCGCAAGGGGCACTCAACGTCGGCATGGACGCATGGCCGCCATCTGGTTTGCTCGGGTCCACGCCTGGTTCGGCGCCAGCTGCGGGACGAGGTAAAGGTCAACGGGGGACGCAACCGCGATGATCGCCAGGGAACGTACGATGCCAGCCCGGCCGGACGGTGAAGTCGTCAAAGTCATCGACGGTCCTAAATGTGCCAGCGCGGGTTGGGCGGCGCCGTATGCCAGGGCTCAGCGCGGCCTCGGTGTCGGAGCGCGTGAGGCCCGGCTTCGCCCCGGACGTGGCCGAGTGCAACGTGGCCAGTCCGGGGTCAATACTGAGTCCCGCATAGTGCACATGAGAGTTCCCGCTCAACTCATCGGGCTGTTGTACGTGGGCGGGCGGAGGAAGCGCGGCGGATGCCGTGGCTGATGTAGTTGCGAAATCACGCGCAGCTGGGATGCATCCACCCCCAGCACTGACGTCAGCCATTGCGACGGGACAGCGCGTCGCCGTTCTGTCAGCAACCCGTGAAGCCGAGGGAAGCCGGATTTCAAAATCTTGCGCAGGCGCGACGGAAGACTAAGGGTTCCGTTGGGTCGGAGAAGGGCTCCATGGGGGGTTTGAGCTGAGTGTTTGGAGATGCCGCCGCAGGAAGGTGCGGCGGCTGCTGGCCCAAGGCCCAAGCAAGCTGGCGCCCTGGTTCCTGAGAGAGCCAGGGGTGGGCAAGGAGACGACAAAAATAGAGTGGGACGCCGCCTCCTCGAAACCAGAACTCACACCAACAACAGCTCGGCTGAAGCAGGGCTGACAAGAAGTGTGGACTGGGGTTAGGGTTATTCATCTTGAGGCCGATGCCAAAGGCGGAAACGAACAAGCAGTGGAAGCTAGAACTCGGGACAAAGACAAGGGGAGTTAACATTTGAGCCAGTTCCACCATCGATATTCCCCAGCCTTTCCTGTCATTTTGGGGGTTTGCTGAAGCCTTCGCCAATACGGAGTACCCGCCAACACCCACCAACCACATCGCAGGCCTCGAATTCGAATTCAGAGCTGGGGTGGTGAAGAGTCAGTCCAACCCCAACCCCCCCCCGATAAAAATCGACAACATGCGCGTACTCAGGACCGGCAGAAAGCCGCGAGCGGCCTCGGCTTGCCCGATTGAGCTCGATGTCCGAGCCAGCACCCCAATGGCGCAGGGATACACATTTGTCCCGAAAGGCAGCGTTTACATCACCAAGAACTGCCGGAAGCAGACCCACGAAGCCGGAAAGACATTGTATGTGGTCCTCGGCAAGAGGAACAGGGCAACCGGGCTGCGACCCTACCTCCATCTACGAAATGGTTGTGAGCCAAGATACAGCAACGGCCACGCAGCGCGCTGAGGCCGTCCTGAAACGGGATGCAGCCATCGAGGACAGCTTCGAAGAAGCCTTGTTGAGACTCTTCCCCAAGATGCCCAGGACAGAAGTTACACAACTCCTGAAGCATTGCGCTCAAGAAACGCAGCCGCCGGGTGGGCAGAACTAGTATGATGTCTCTCCAAGGCCGGGTGAAGCTCGCGGTGCACGCGCACATCCGGCATGTGCATACCGGCTACGACCAACTCCTAAAGCAGGGCTTCAGCAAGGCTCTGGCAAGAGCGGAGGTGTGGGGTCAGCTCAACGAGGTTGCAAGGCAGTGGGGTGGGCTGGTACCCGAACCAGCCCCCGAGGCTCCAAGCAAGGGCCGCCAGGAGGCCTGGACGGATATGGTGAGAGCAGTGCCTGGGACGGCGAAGCAAACCTCTGATACCGCGAGAGAGGCGGCAGCTCGTACAGCCCGGCGTGCCCGAGCCCTTGCCGATGTTCCTCCCAACGCTCGCACCGGGTCATCAAGATCGGTGGAGAGCGAAGAAAGGAGCATTCATGGGGCTGACACCACGGACGGCGGACGAGTTGGGATTGCCAGAACACGGAAACGTCGTCAGAATCGACGGCGACGAAAGTGAGGCTGCTGATAACAACCCTGGACAGGAGGCGAATGTCCACGTTTTTGATGCCTTCCCCGCAGCGAGTGAGGCAGCCGGTGACCGCAACGGCGACGGTGCAGAGCGGAGGGGTGCGTCTGGAAAGATATTAGCGGGGTTAGTCGGGCGGGCACAGAGGAAGAGCTTTATGCAAAACAAGCACTTTCATCTCGTCGATGGGCCGGGATATCGTACGCGCATGCGAAGGACACCTGGGCCAGCATCAGCAGCATTCATTCCCCTCCACCCACCCACTCAAGGGTTTCGGGCCTTGTGCGGATCCGAGCCACAACGGCCGGTGCCGAGTAGGACCATGGTTGCAAGCGGTAGCTGGACCCGTCTGTCCGGGATTCCGGTGTGCCGGTGTGTGCCAGCGTCGTCGGAGTTCGCCCCCTTGTTCGTGGGGTTTCCGGATCCGCGGAACAGCCCCGGCTGCTGTGACAAGCTTCCGTCGATATGCAGGTGTCAGGGTCAGGAACCAAGAGCGAGTTCGTCCAAGCCCCTGTCATATTGCCGAAGACGAGTCATTGTGGAGGACACATGGGTGCCTGCCTATTTTTCCGTTTCATCAGCCAGGAACGGGCGCGTTCGTATCCTGAAGCCAGCCCCGATGGATCGGGCCGCGCCTGCGGTGGTGCAGCGGCTGGTTTCGCACATCCCCACCAACCTCCGATTCCGAACATGCAAGAGTGGTCCAGACCGACGACCCTCCGCAATCCGCGGGCAAGCGTTGAGGCTCCCCGACCGAATAAGACAGGCGCATGCCCTTGTCGCCGCGTTCTCTTTTGCTGCCCTACTGCCAGAAATACAGACTGCCAGGCATCGACCCCAGACATCAGGACACCCCACCCAAACACCAAACACCATCAACCACGAGTCAACATGGCGAACAAGTCGCAGCAAATCACCTTTGAAGGTTGGCTATGTCACTGGGGACTCGATACATCAGTGCATTTGGCTGACGCGAACTGCAGAGTACCTTGGCGTGACGGAGGCGGCGTTCGAGTGGGCGGACAGCTACGACTCCAAGGACTGGGATCGGCTGAGGAAGTGCATCGCTCCCACCCTCCGGGTAAGTTGGCCAGCCAACCGGACTTCTACCCGCCTCACCACAACCTCACCACGATGGCTAACTGGACGTTTCGGGCAATGCTAGATTGACTACCGCTCGTTTCTCAACAAGCTGTGGGAGGCGATGCCGGCCGAGGACTTCATCAACATGATCTCGGACAAGTCGGTGCTGGGCAACCCGCTGCTGAGGACCCAGCACTTCATCGGCGGCGCGAGCAAGTGGGAGAAGGTGTCGGACACCGAGATCATCGGGTACCACCAGCTCCGCGTCCCGCACCAGGTTTACACGGACAAGACCTTGAACACAGTCTCGGTCAAGGGCCACGCGCACAGCCACAACACGCACTACTACCGCAAGGTCGGTGGCGTGTGGAAGTTTGCCGGGCTCAACCCCAACATCCGCTGGTCTGAGTACGATTTCGACAAGGTGTTTGCCAGCGGCCGCGACAGCTTCGGCGAGGAGTAGTGGACGGATGGGCCGTGAGAGGGGAGGCGGCACTCGACGAAATCAGCTCTGAAAATCTTAGCGTCGGGTGGCCAGGGAAATAGTCTAGCTCTAGGGACAGTGACACGAGAAAAAAAAACATAAAAGATCTTTCCACCCAGAAATGTTCGCGGTGTGAGGTGGTTGTCTAGTTGACCGTCAGTCAGGGTTGAGGAACACTGTGTCGCTTGCCAGCCGAGCGCCGGATGAGCTCATGATTGGCTGGATCTGCTGCTGCTGTGAGCTCAAACGAAAAGCGGAGCATTGAGCGCTTGGACGTCATTATTGACTTCAATCCTTGGCGGAGAGGATATCCCCGTCATGGAAACATCCAAATAGAGGCGGACCTTGGAGCAAGCCCGACCTCCATCTTACCAGCCCGCCCCCAATCCATGACTTACCACAAACGATATCACGCGCGCCAACCCTGCTGGCACGCAGGTCGCTTCCACGATGCGCGAGTTTATGCACTACATCACCAACGCCTTCTACGGCGCGACGGGGTGGAATGAAGACAACACGTACAAGGAGTTGAACGCCACGGCGCGAGGCAGGTTCGCGCCCCTCTCTGCTCCGACAGTATGTCGCCTAACCTAGTCAACCAGAGCTTATCGACTTTCCTCTCCCACGGGGGCTACGTCTGACACTCTCCTCACTCGCAACTCCGCACTTCGCGACCAGCTACCAGCTAGGCAGTGTCGGCATCGTCGACGGCTCCATTTCGTACCTCCACAGCACAATTCCCCTGACAGGAATCGCCGCCCAATCAGACCGGATACCCCTACAGGCCCTCCTGAGATCGTACCGCCGATTACATGAGCTTGGGCCGCTGGACAGGCCGCAATATCCGGGAGCGGATGGGGGGTCGGCGGAATCGACATTCTCGAGCGCCGCCTCCCTCGCCGCCGATCGGCGATTGGGCACAAGTGGGAGCATGTTGATGTATGGCCGCCTTTACCTCCCGCAGTCGCTCCTGGAGGGCCTGGTTGTGAGGCGGTTCACGCCGGCGCTGCAGGTCCAGGTCTCGGCCGTCAGCGAACGCTCCTTGAGAAACGGCGGCACCGTGTTGGGGCTTGTCCAATACGACAAGGGAAAGTACGGGATCGAAGGCCTCGCCTCAACAGACGGCGGGCTCCTCGGGGTCCGGGGCCTTTACAATTTCGGCGGAGACACTGGCCAAACCGCCGCCTGCCCGCCGCCGGCCGGCGGGGCGAGTCCCGAGAACAACGGCAACGGGCCCGCGGGTGACAAGGAGAGAATATACGGGCGCTTCAGTGCCGGAGGCGAAGTGTATTATGGGACGCTCAACAAATCAGGAGGCATGTCTCTTGGGGCACGCTTTGCGACCCTGCCGACACATCGCGGAACGCCGCTGACGGCAACTCTGACCATCAACCCTCTGATGGGGAGCATCAACGCAACCTACGCCGTTCTCGCAAAGGATTACTGCTCACTGGCAACAAGGATGGAGTTCAACGTGTACAGCTACGAGAGCGAATGGTCTGTCGGCACCGAACTGTGGAGCAACCGCAGGCCAGCCGGGTTCTTGCTGGGTGCCGACCCTACCAGGCAAATTGAGCCTATCCCAGAGCCTCCGAGAAAGAAAGAGCGAAGTTTCGAAGCGAAAATGGAATGGCGGCTCGACAACCCGCCGCCCGAGGTTGAAGCGCCAAAGACCGACGAACGCCCCGTTGTTTCCGGGGGCATGGAACAGTATCGAGGGGTCCTGAAAGCCCGGCTCGACCAAAATCTCCGGGTTGGCCTGCTCTGGGAGGGCCGGGTCAAATCACTCATCTTCAGCCTCGGTACCGACATCAACCTGCGGAAGCTGGGCGAACCGTTCCGGAGCCTGGGGTTGGAAATCCAATATTCCTCGTGATGGCCGGGTATTCAGCATCGAGCGGCTGCATCCTTGATCTCCAGTAGTGCGTTGTTGGGTTGCGGAGCCGGCTTGTTCTCGCAGCGGTGTCTGGCATGCGACGACCATGCGGTGGACGAAGCATCCAATCGCTGCAGTCCCAAAAAAATTGAAAGTGCGCTCTTTTGCACCATTTCAACGGCCACCGGATATTTCCAGCCTGGCGGGGCTTGCCTCCACCGCGCTCGTGGTGGGCACAGTTACATGGCTTGAGAACCTTGATGGCCTGGCGTCGTGGGGCTGAGTGGCGAGCACCAGACAGAGTATGTGCAGTGTTCACGAGGGCTGGTTGCAAAAAGCCCAATTGCAACCCTCCCGCAGGGGCGCTCGAATGTCCTGCCGCAAAGTCAGGAACCTTCTTGGCCTTGGTTGGCCTTCTTTGCGTTTCGCGTTGGCGGCGTTGGGCAGGCGCCGTGTGGCCGTCCCTCAAGGTTCTCCAACCCGTGCCGCAGTTGGGCATTCCATCCCACCTCCCTGGATCTTTGCCGCCCCCACGAACACAACCACAGCACACTGCCCAAATTTCTAATCACCACTCGCCCGTATTTCGGAGGTTGCTGTATTATGACGACAACTGCATTCTCCCTCAGTGCTGGGGCGTACCGCAGCCACGACTTGTGGCTGGTAGTCGGCCAACACCGCTCTGGACCGAAGATAGTTATCCTGTTGCCGGGTATGTGTGTGTGGTTGGCTCATTTAATGCCGTCAGCATGCGCCGTGGCTGCGTCCGATTGTGCTGATCCCAAGTTTTGCTTTGCAGACCTCGACCATCAAGGTTCTCACAAGCGTCTTCCTCCCGAACCCTGCCCGCCTGGCCGACCGCCCTCCCCCCACGACGTACCCACACCCCAACACCAATTATAAAGCAAAACCGCCGCTCCCCTCATCAACGCGGGTCTCGCATCAGAAACAGTCGATACTCGCTGACGAAACCTCCGCCCTTCTCAAAGGCCTTCTTTTGATCCGCCCCAGGCACACTCCACGGCCTGTCGAATACGAGAGCGCCGTGCCCGTCCACTTTCTGTGTGCCACCGGGCGCATAGCAATAACCGTGGGCGCGATCCTGAGGCGGACGTGCCCCCTCCAAGATGCAACACTCACTCTACCGCCATGTACTGGCCTCCCGTGACGAGGGCGGCGCCACCGCCGTTCCGGAATGTGAGGTTTCGCCCGCGAGCACCGATTACTGGGGCTTGCGAATTGCCTCGATTTTTGTCATTCTTATTGGCTCCGCCATTGGCGCCCTCTTACCCGTCTTCCTCGCGACCACTTCCCGGCTGCGCGTACCCAAGCTTTGTTTCTTCGTGGCCAAGTACTTCGGCTCTGGTGTGATTCTCGCAACAGCATGGATGCACCTTCTTTCCCCTGCCTCCGACAACCTGCGCGACGAATGTCTCGCGAACACTCTCCCCGACTATGACTGGGCGATGGCAATCGGGTTGATGACAGTCATGGTCATGTTTCTCATTGAGATCATCGTCTCTCGGTTCGACTTTGGCTTTGGGTCTGCTCATGGCCACACTCACGGCGAGGATCAAGAGACCAAGGGGTCCCACGACCATCACGACCACGACAATGGATCACACACCCTCGGCAGCCAAGGACAACGGGATGTTGAGGCCGCCGGCTCACACATTTCCACCGCCCTCTCCACACACTCCGGGGGCGACCCCGGAACCACCAGTCCCGGCTTCTTCGACAAGAGCCGCATTCCTGTCTTGCCCAACGATGTCAGTTACCCTCCTGGAGGGGAGAATCACCTCGGCCACCAGCAGGATCACGTCGAAGGAGATGGGCACGCGAACTATGCGGCCCAAATCACGGCCATTTTTGTTCTCGAATTCGGCGTGATCTTCCACTCCATCTTCATTGGCCTCACCCTTGCCGTCACCGACAACTTCATCATCCTCTTCGTGGTCTTGGTCTTCCACCAGACCTTTGAGGGGCTCGGGTTGGGGGCCCGTCTCGGCTTGGCAACCTGGCCCCCTGGTACCCGGAGGTGGACGCCTTACTTGCTTGGTATGCTGTATGCCGTCAGCACGCCCTTCGCCATTGGGATGGGCCTCGTTGCCAGCCAGTCGCTTGCGCTCGAGGCAGCGACAAGCAAGATTGTCAACGGTGTTTTTGATGCTATCAGTGGTGGGATTCTGATGTACACGGCGCTCGTCGAGCTTATCGCGCACGAGTTCATGTTCAACCCCGAGATGCGAAAGGCGGGTTTGGGAATGCAGCTCTCCGCGTATGCTTGTGTTGTTTTGGGGGCGGGGCTGATGGCACTGTTGGCAAAATGGGCTTGATGGAGCGCCAATTATGAGGTGTCGGAGAACTTGGCTAGGAATTGGGATACCGGGCATGTATGTTAATTCGTAGCATAATGGATGAAGTCCTACATTGCTCGTTGCTGAGGGGGTGAGATTGGAGAGTGGCGGACTTGGGATAGAGTCTCCTGTGTGTGGCCAAGCCCATGCCCTCGCCGAGGTGCTGTGAAATCACAGACACCAGCGCAACCTCGGGGAGGAACAGACAGTGCACGTGGGGCGACGGCGTGGCCGAGAATGTAGTTGGATAGGTCCAGATGTGGGTGGATAAACTCATCGCAGTGGCTTTTCGTCATCCACGCGAGCAAAGTGTGAGCCATGTCATGCTTCACTCTACATACATCTCTGCGACCTCTTCCCTCCCGACCCCTCGATGCCAGGGGATGAAACTCGGAGGCAATGGGCGGAGCTTGCGCACAGCAAGGCTTGGGTGGATATAAAACCGACAAACAAACACTCCCTTCGGCGAACTGTTTCGTTGACCCTTTCCCCAGAGCGGTCTTTGAAGTCCTCGCCAATGGAGTGGCGAATGCTGAGAACTCCAAAGAAAGACGTTGCCATCCCACCCACCCCGAAAAGCACCAAGAAAAGCAGTACTTCGTAATAGCCCCAGCAAGAATAAGCCCGTATTGCCACAGCGTGTCACCTTCGCGGCACGCACCTGGGATGTTGTTCCTCGCTCGGAGTAGCCGGCTATGTGCCAGCTGCTGACGTTGCAAAACAACAAGTAAAACATCCGGCACCCCCCACCCCCCCCTCCCCTCAGCACCGCTGGTGATGCCCTGCTGCCCGAAGAAACAGGCTCCTTATTCTCATCTTTTCTTCCCTGACCATCTGGGCCTGGGATCTCTTGCTCGCGATCCTCGACCGGGCGGTCTTCTTCACAGTAGCGCTAGCTTTTCGACGCCGAGTTTGGCCCCTCTTCGCGCTCACTGCCGAGACTCTGTGGGCAATGGGATTGTCGTTCTTGTAGGCGAACCGCTCCAGGTTTAACGTGGTCGGAAACCTAGCCACCGACGCGATCTGCTTTTTGCTGCCCCGTGACCGCTTGGATGTGGCGGATGCCGAACTGGCCGTTTCGGCGTACTTTGCATGCGAGAATGCCCCCGAGATGTCAGAAACTCGGTCATACTCGGCTCTCGTCCGGGCGTCCATGACCGGTATGTGAACTTCGATCAGTTGAGACGGGCTCGGCGCCGTGGAGAAACCGGATCGCCCTGCCTTGGTAGCAAGAGGCTCTCCCAACTCGGGCCTGTTGTTTCTGACGAGGTGCTGGCTTGTCAAGAGAGTCTCCGAAGACCCAACAATCGAGACTCGCCCGTGGTTGTCACCTGGCGCGTGAGCTGCGAGAGTCGCGGACACGACTTGGGTTTGGTCGGCGGATGGTAGTTCCATGTGTGGATCCAGCGTGGGTAAGGACCCTGGGGGTGTCCAGATCGGCTTCGCGTATTTGCCGAATGTGTCCGATGTAAAGGATTTCCAGCCCTCGAGGAGGTTAGGAGACAAGAAGAGACAAGAGGTGCGGGATGTACTCACATCGGGTGGCCCTGAGGACACGGCTGCGCCGATACCAGCCTGGCCGGGCACCATACCCTGATTACTGGCGCCACGAGGAACGAGTTCGCGGTCGGGACCGGAACTCGCTGATGGGTTTGGGGCGATCACACTGCCCTCCGAACCGGAGCTCCCATTCTCTGCCTGGCTGACCTGGGAGTTTGCTCGTTCTCGTTGCTGAACCCCGAACCTCCTCCGACATCGATCGCACGGGCAGCTGTGGCATCCCGCTGGACCTTTCCGATGTCCTTGTGTAAGAAATTGGCAGGTCCGGACACTGATGTCGATACCGGTCGCCTGCTTGATGGCTCGCAAGAACGCCAGGCACTGCCATTGGTTAGGACGCTTAAAACCGTTTATCGAACAGCAGGCAGCAACGAGTACTCACATTGTTGCATGGGCTATGATCTAGGAAGATCACAGCCTTGCGCCAGGGTTCTGGAACATCCACGCTCCGCAAGTCTCGAAGCCGCGTAAAGTCTGTTGTCCCGAGGATTGCCTTCAACGCGGCAATGCTCCAAAACACAGCCATCTTTTTCTCCTAGGTATGCAGTCAGCACGGTTGAGGACTTTGACGATACCCGGTATCATACTTACCGCATGGCTAGCCACGAAACGGCCACTGTGCTCGACGAGTGGCTTGCCATTGTTGTCCCGATAAGACGGCTCCAGCTTGAACCTCAATAACCGGGCAAAATCTTGGACCAGATGGAAATACTTCACGTTGTCGAGAACGCCTGGCCCCTTCATGCGGTTGGGCATCCAGCCGCTGACCGCAGCTGTCTTCACATCCGGTCGTGTGGTAGACTGGATAAAGCCGGTTGTGGCCGCCCCGAGGCCCTTCCTGGCAATTTTAAACACCAGGGTTGTATTCAAGACGGTAAGCTTGTCTCCGCTCTTCAAGAAAAAGACCGCATCGGGGCTTGCGTCTTCTTCAGCTCGGTGACTAAGAGAGAACCCGGTGTCAGGTATCCAGAAACAACGGGTAAGGGAATCTGGCCGATCAACTGTGGCTCGAACTTCGTAGCGCAGGGCAGTACTCTGAGTAGGACGTACCTGGTGCCAATACGACGCGGGCCATGAGTCTCCAGATGGTCATTTCGACCACACAATCCCTGTTCTGCATCCATTTCGTTGCCAATGTGCCTATCGCGAAGCATGTCGAGTCAGCATGGTCGAGCAGAGTGTGGTCGGTGGCAACATCCAACGGCAGGGCAACGGAAGCAGCAGGAGCGTTGAAACATTCGTGCCGGATACCATCACCTGAAATGAACGACGGACCGCAGTAGAGCGAGGAGAAACGACCAGAAACTGGGGGAGGGAGAGCGGATGCGATGAGCTAGGCTGCAATGCCCATACTTACCCTCGTCGAGCGTGCGGATGAGTTGGAAATTCGGGGCGGGAGTCTTTGTAGAATGCGAGAGATGGAGGGAAAGAAGAGGATGTGGAGACGGCAAGGATGTGGGCGAGGCAGAGGCGCCAGGAATAAACCGTCACTAGTTTGGATCACCAGGTTAAGTGCTTGCACACGGGGGTAGGAATAGCTGGGGCAAGAACCTCAGCCCTCGCCCTCTGGGAGGGTAAGGTGACACAGTTGAGGGAACTAGTAAACCAGGGCACGGCTCGGGTGATCAAGCAAGCCAGTAATCCCTTTTATGACGCCTAAACCAGATGCTACCGGGAATCAAGACCAGACCCAACCCACGCCTGTGCCTCTACCTGTGATGCCGCGCAACGTGCCCCTTCGTCGTATGGCAACTTCGTGGTGCGGAAAAGCTATTTCGTTGGCGACACGTTTACTCGTCATCCTCCTCCTCCTCCTCATCGGCCTCGGCAACGGTCTGCGCAATCCCTGTGGCAGGTGTTAGGGCACTAGCTAATACTGCATGATTCAAGGGAAACTCACGGTCAAGATCACGCTGGCCCTGCTGGGTGATGCGGCGGCCGCCCTTCTCCTCATCCTGCTCGAGGACCTGGATCTTCTCAAGAGCCTGCATGATCTTGCGGTCGACGCTGCCGCTGGCATCAACGTGATGCGAGGGGCGCGAGCCGCGGTTCTTGGCGCTGCCGTGGACACGGCGGAGACGGCCAACACCAACGGTCTTCCTCACATAGACGTGGCGGGCGACGGAGGCGGCGCGGACGTAGAACCAGTCGATGTCCTGGGGAGGCATCTCCTTGGCGGGGCCAGTCTTGACGGTATCGACCCAACCTTTTCACGGCAGTCGTGTCAGAAGGGACTTTATCGCTCGGGTAACGGTCGAGGAACGATCGAGGGGACTAACCGGGCACAGGGAGCTTGCCCTGGCGCTTCAAGAAAGCCGCGTAGGCCGCTGTTGCACGTTAGCCTCTGCGCAGAGGGCTTGCCAAGCAAGCGGTCTCGAAGGTGGGAGAGAACTTACCGACAAACTTGTGAGCCTTCAAGTTGGCAGCAACATGATTAGCAAGATTCCGTCTTCAGAGATCTTTCGACCCCCTCACGCCTGCTCCCTTCATGTTCCAGGTTGCTGCTGTGATGGGCAGCGGCCCATCACCGTCGGCAGGCGCGACATGGACAGCGACAGGATTCGGGGTTTCGGTTCCGGAGGCCGTCTCATGGCGGAGAGCTGCGGATACTTACATCGACATCGCGAACGGTGACACCTCCCGGCATTTTGGCGGTTGAGTATTGAATGTGCGAGGAGATGGGATAGTTGATCGTTCGGGGTGTTGTCCTGTCGGTTCGATGCTGCGGTGCAATTGAGGCAGTCCTCAAAATTTGAGTGGGGGTTAAAAGTCTTGGCATCTGCCAAGTTGATTTAGGGCTTTGGCCCTCGCAGCCGACTGGCGAAAGCCTCCAACCCTAACCCTCCAACTCCCGACCTCGCAGCTCCATCTTCATCCGGGAATCAGAAGCACCTCTCTGTCCATCGCGGGCCGTCGCTTTACGGACGGTGCTTTACGGACGGCGTTGCCGACACCACACTGCCACGATCCTTCAAGGATACACCTTTCATCTCCATCCACCTGCCAAAATAGCTACCGCATGACCGAACTGTGTTCCCTGGGCCCGTGGGCAAGGTGTCTGTACAAGTACATGCAGGCGAGCAATTTGAGACGTCTGAACAGACCAGCCAGGGGTACTTGGGCCATCAGGATGGCTGCCTTAAAGCCTCGGGCTGTTGTCCTGGCCATTATCACAAGGCTCATATGATGACCGGAGAGGCCCATGGGCTGTCCCGTTGGGCCCAAGCCACCGTATCGACGGAAACCGTGACGGTCCGCCTGGAACAAGCAAGACGCGGCCATCGGCTCTCGGGGTTGGCTAGAACGGGGCTCAAGTACATGAAGCTGTGGACGCATACCTGGACACACTCGTGAGTTTCCAGGTTGTTTGTCCCGCCTCAGCTAACTGCGACCACATATAATGCTTGGCTCGACAGCGATCTTTCCTGGGCAGAAACAAAGAGACGCAGTAAACCCGAGCGACGGTGATCGGCGGGAGCCATGTTTATCAACACATCTGCAGTTCTTCCTTGGACCTGGCGGCCGGGTGAGCGATCAGTGTGGGCTCGCGGGGTGGAGGGTTCCATGGTCCCTGGAGTCCAGATCCCCAGGGAGCTAGCTGTGCTTGGCGATGGTGGCGGCAGGGGTAGTTTCGCGTGGGGCCGAGCGCGGGCGGCCCCTGTCCTCAATCGCCAAAACATGAGACGACCACCCCAACCACCACCTGCGGTGGGCAGCCGCCTGTCACACCAACTTTGGCGCCATCTCTGACGGATGCCGTTTCAGCATTCAGGCCTCGCTTTTGGCGACCGCACGTGAAGTCCAGTTGAGCGCAAAGCTGTTGCTGGCCGGGGCCAACTCTGTACGCCACAGGGATTTGTTCTCGGTCACCTCTGGCCAAACAACCCGCCTTCCCAGGCTGCTCCTTGACCCCTGGGCGCATGCAGGCCAGCGGCCGCAACCAGAGCTACCATCCTGGCCGCCTGCGACGGCGAGGGGCACATTTGCTAACATGACCGACCGCCTTGTCCGCAATTGCCGAAGGACCGTCATAGAGCCCAGGTGATTCGATCTTGAGCCGCCCCGCCAGGAGTCCAGAGGTCCAGCCCCGGCCACACAGCGTCGGCACGAAACGGCCGTGGAAGTCCACCTGCACCGCATGAAACTCCATCAAGGAGCTAGGGACTCGCCCCAATCCCCGTGTGGGAGCTGCCATTGGGACATTCAAGGACCACACCGATTCCAGCCCCAGCGCCTAGCGTTGGAGGCGCCTCTGACATGAAGCTATCGTGGGGATAAGTAGTCCCACACGGCCGCTCCCCTTGTCTGTCTGACGGACTTACCTCCACACCATGAGTCTCTCCTTTGGTTCGTTATCTTCGATGAATTAGCTGTGGATAGTGTCATTCCCTTTCTCACCTTCGCTTCTTGACCTGCCTGCTGGGCAGGCATCCGTTCTCTTCGTACCTCCGCATTTTCAGCTACTTGCTTCATCACGCTCTCTTAACTTGCTACCCCACAGCAAACAACCATGGTCCCAACTACGCTCTCTTCACTGCTCGCTTGGGCTGCCTTTGCCGGAGCCAACCCCCTTCACCTCCGGGCCGTTGCTTCCCTCAACGAGGCTGCTACGGCCGAGGCCCACCAGCGCGACAACGGCGCAACCCGGGCGTTGTCTGATGTCCAGATACGGGTAGGGATTCCGCCCTCGACTCTTGGAGGTTGAGCAAAGGCCGGCTAACCCAATAACCAGACGTCAGACGGAAAATGCCTTTTTGTGGACAAACTCTCAGGCGATTTCCGCGCCAATCTGACCCCAATTCAGGTTGCTGACTGCGGCTCAACTGATGGTCAGGGCTGGGACATCATCACGGCCGGCAAGCACATTAAAGGCGATAATGCCATGCTCATTGTCAGCACGTTGACGCAGGCCTGCTTCAACTTCGATCCGCGGCGGCAGGCGGGGAACCAGGTTTTGCTTTTCTCCTGCGGTGGCCGTGCCGATGGAGGTATGTGGCGGACACGCAGTGCACTTGATCTGTTGTGCTAACTCGGCATGTAGGCGGGGAGGTGACCAACTCACAACTCTTCAACTTCAACGGCGGCACTGGGCCCCTTGCACTGCAGCCCCAGAACCAGGCGGGGTCCTGCCTGGTTGTGAAAGGAAATGCTCTTGACATTGCCGCTTGCAAAAACGGCGATGCTACCCAGACCTTCACTTTTGGTGGTGCAGCGGGCGGAGGAGGCAACGCCAACGGTGGAAAGACCAACAACGCCAGCAGCACCAACGCGGGCGGCAAGACTAACGGTACTGGCAAGGCCAACGGGGCAAACAAGACCAGCGCCAGCGCCAGCGCCAACGCCAACGGAGCGACCTCGACATCTTGTACCAAGAGCACCCGGACCGTCACCGTTGCACCCACCAAGAACGGAGGAAACGGCGCAACTCAGGCCGCGACTACCGCGGCAGCGCAGGCGACAACATCCGCGGCGGCAGCCGGAAGCGGGACCGGGGCTGGGGCTGGCGGTATTCTCTCGGTGAATCCGACCGACCCAGTTCCCGTGTCCCGGGCTGGTGGCACTTTGCAGCCCACGGCCGCGGCGCAGTCGCATCAGCGTGACGAGACAGCCAAGCGAGCTTTCAGCAGCGTCTCAATTCGCGCTCCCAACGGGCAGTGCCTTTTCATTGACCCAACGGCGGGCGATTTCCGGCAGAACCTGATCCCGGTCTCGTTGGTGGACTGCACTGGTTCGCCCAACGAGAAGTGGGATCTCATTACCGAGGGCAAGCACAACAAGCCGAATCCGAACCGTCCTGCCACCTTGGTCGTGAGCGCATTGGTAAGCTTCCCTGGGGGCAGCGGTTGGGCCTTTGGCACAAGCTAACCGGGCGGTCCACAGACCCAGGGCTGCATCAGCTTCGACAGCAGACGGCAAGCTGGCGACACCGTCATCTTGTTCTCGTGCGGTGGACGTGCCGATGGTGGTATGTGCTTGTCCTCGAGCCAGCTTTTCTCGTTAGTCTGGCTGACATCATTGCAGAGGGTCAAACGGACGGCAGCCAGCTGTTCCCCTTTATCGGGCAGACCAGCTTTGCGTTTGCCCCAGGAAATGAGAACAACAAGACCTGCATTCTCCCCGGAAACGGCAAGCTCGATTCAGGCCCGTGCCCCACTGATGGCTCTCAGCTCTTTTCCATCTTTGAGTGAACGGGTTTTCGGCACTCCCCCGATCCTCCCGAAAGTCTTGGCGGGCGGTGGTGCAGGGCGTCGGCGCTGGTTTCAGGGGAAGCTGAAGCGGCCAGGTGTGGGACAACCCCTCGGGGGTACCATTTGTTTCGATTCTGCGACGTTTGTATTATACTGAGGTTCTTCATCTATGTATGGTGGCTTAAGGTGGGGAAAGTGTATCATCAATGCTACATTTCTTTGTTGACGCCTAAAACTTTCCACTTTTGTGTCGATGAAAATGCTCGTCAAAGGGATGCGGGTCGGTGTTCTGGGGGCCTGGGGTCCGCTGTTGCCCCACTTCGCGCCGACAGCCTCCCCGCTAGGGGCATCCAGGCCCCAGGTTTGGGGCTGACATCATGCCGAAATTTTACCTTCCGCAAAAACCACTCCCGCCGCCCAGCCGACCCGAGTCTACGGAGCCGTCATCCGAACACCCCGGTCGACAACAGAGAGGTTTGTGACGTGCGGACTCGCGCTCCGCCTTAGAGACCTTCGATGCCACGACTACGGTGCGCCGACGCGCCTGCCACGGCCAGCCTCTTCATCCAACTCAGCATGCGCCGCCAGCCGATTTCCAACGGGTTCCCCCCCATTCTGGACCTCCTCCTGCCCTCGAGGCCCTTGGCCGTGAGCACACGCTTTGTCCGCGCCCACCATGCGGCCTCCGCGGGGAGAATTGCCCACGCGCGGCATCTCACATCTTCCTCTTCCGGCACCGGGTTCTCCAGAGCATGGGGCGGGGCAACGCCATCACCCACGCTGCGAAACTTGTGCGCAACAACCCTCAACCCTCCCGCCAGGGCATTCAGCAGCTCCTCCCCCTGGCGCGCGACACACGCCATTTTCAACCCCAAAGTGGACGATGACGGAAAGGACATGATGCTCGAGATCACCCCCCGCGCAGCTCAGGTATGCCCACCCCCTCCCCCCTCTACATTCCCCGAGACCCTGTCGCCCCGCATGGAACTGACCGTCGGCCACTGTCTCCAGCGCCTCTCCAAAATTATGACTCAAGACTCGAACCCGAACCTTGCGCTCCGAATCCAAGTCGAGAGTGGCGGCTGCCACGGGTTTCAGTATCTCATGAAACTTGTGACACTACCGCCCTCCCTGCCCACCCAGGATTCACCTGCCCCTGCTGCTGAAGACGATGCGTCAGCCGCCATCCGTGAGGACGATACGATATTCACATATGCTTCCGACGAGAACCCTTCGCCGGGAGACTTGACGGCACCCAAGATCATCCTGGACCTGCCCTCGCTAGAGTTGTTGAAGGGAAGCAAGGTCGACTTCACCATGGAACTGATTGGGTCGCAGTTCAAGATTGTGGACAACCCCCTGGCCACAAGCAGTTGTGGATGTGGCACCAGTTTTGACATCAAAATATAAATGACACTGCCACAACCAACATGGGCTGTACACTTTCCAGACATCAGACACAGAACAGACAATGGCACTGGCCGCGTGAGATCATACTGCAAGGCAACTCTGTAGCATTGGGCTGTACCAGGCCTGGTCAACGGCGAGCAGACTAGATCACAAGTCCTAGGGGAGAATTCGATGTAGTATGTGATAGCAACATCAAGTTTAATTCATTCCCTGTGAGCCCCCTTGGCTTTCACGTTAAACGCCGAGTACCCACGCCCTTGCCCATGACCCAGAGACAGAAACCGCAAGACCACCAAAGCCAACCCCTTTAGTTCATCTGCCGAATGAGGGCGTTGATGTGCTCCTCACGGTTGCCAAGGTCGCCACCCTCGATGAAGTGCTTGAACTTGCGGGTGCGGAAGCCACCGTTAGGGTTGCTGAGCTTGAAGGGCCACAGGAAGTTGGCGGCCTGCTTGAAGTTGGGGCCAACAGTCAAGATCTCGTGGATGAGATCCTCAACGCAGATGATGCCATACTTGCCGAGGTTCTCCTCGACGATGGCGTTGTCGGTCAGGGCGATGCGCTGGCCGTTGACCTTGCCATATCCGCGCTTGTAGATGAGCTCCTTGACGCTCTTGAGGTTGGGGTAGCCGTAGGCAACCCACGGCTCAACAATCTTGATCATCTCCGAGGTGGCCTTGGTGACGCGAACGAAGACACCGTTGTTGATCTGGAGGAGACGGAGGAGCTGGAGGATCTTGCGGGGCTTGGGGGGGATCTTGTTGATACTGCCAGATTGTCAGTAGCCGAAACGGCAGAAGGGAGAAGCAGTTCGCAACTTACCCCTTGATGCGGATGACGAAGATGAGCTTGGCCTCAGCGGGGATGTAGAAGGAGCCATCCTGCTTGGCGGCGCGGGCAAGGCGGATCTTCTCACGCTCGCCGTCGCGGTACTCCTTGACGTACTTCTCGGCGCGCTTGAAGATGACACCACGCTTCTCCTTGTTGGCCTGCGAGTTCCGGTCAGCAATGCGTTCAACATGCCTTCAAGCATGAAATGCATAGAGATCCTCCAGAAGAACTTGATCAGACCCGAAAGATGGTTAAGTTTAGCAACAGCATTGACCGAAGTCTAGTCGCTAGGTGTGTTGTGCATCATCTCGTTCCACGGGGAGTAGCAAAGAGGGAAACACTGACCTTCTTGCGCTTGTCCTGCTCAGCAGTGCGCTCGGCGCGTGCCTTCTCCTGCGACTTGCGCTTCTTCAGGAGAGTCTCAGGAACGAGAACATCGTTCTGAGTCGGGACGGTCCTGCACGTTCAGATTAGTACGTGATCCAACATACCGCAGTATGTGGTAGAGCGCCGGTGGAGAACTGCTGCTCGTGCGGCATTCTCTCGTGGCTGACTCGATTGCCCGTGTTGGCTCCAGGGTTCCTCGGGAAGCAGCGCGCTTGCAAGCTACTCTGCCGCCCCAAGAGAAACCCCGTATGTCGACACCTTGGATAAGGACCAAGAACCTTCTGCTCGCAATGGTGGGCCGTCGGCTCAGAACGCACCGAGACCGACGTTTATGCCCACAGCGGCACTGAATTTAAGGGCGAAGGCAGAACCTTCAACCCCAACACCCCGGGACACATCTCTCAGTCTGCAGGCCGGATCGGTTCCTTGCCTGAAGGAAAGAGGGAGAATCGCGGGAGGGATCGAGCTGGAGCGATGCCCGGTTCGAGTGTGAAGCCGGGAAAAGCATCCAGTGAGAGGACCACGCCAATCTGCAGACTTTCGTCAAGTGACACGCGACGATACCATTCATGCGTTCAAGAAAAGGATTGGGGTGAGGCATACGTGGGAGCCATCTTGCCGGTTTGTCGACGTTGCCGAGTTGTCGAGTTCGCGATGATCGAGGGAAAAAATTAGCTTGGTGGGCAGAAGAAAAGCTCGAGACATTTGCCAGCGGGTGGGTCCCCAAGGTACAAAGGTACTTAGGGCTTGGGCCAGGAATTTCGCAGCCATTCCGCTTTCTGCAGGGTCTCACCGCCAGGTCCAGTAGGGCATTCTTCACACCCATCCAAAATTCCGAGACTACTGTGGACTTGGTGCATTCGCAGGAAACAACAACCGCAAAGTCCCAGACCCTCGGATCACAGTCAAGATGGCCCCCAAGAAGACCGTTCGCCCCGCCCAGGAGAACATCTCCCTCGGACCTCAGGTCCGGGAGGGTGAGCTCGTTTTTGGCGGTGAGTGACCATATCAAACATACGATCGACCGCCGACACTAACTCTCGAATTCACAGTTGCCCGCATCTTCGCCAGCTTCGTGAGCAGCATCCCTTGCCGAGAATTGATCCGAGTCGAATACTAACTACGTTAAGAACGACACCTTCGTCCACGTCACCGATCTCAGGTTCGTACACCACTGAACAGAGGATAGCGGAAGGCGCTGGAGGAGGAGGACGAGCCGCGCCGCTCTACGATCCGCCCGACGCATCGATTTGTGGCTCCGAGGCTAACGTTCTGGGTGATTCCAGCGGCCGCGAAACCATCTGCCGTGTCACCGGTGGCATGAAGGTCAAGGCCGACCGTGACGAGTCGTCCCCTTACGCCGCCATGTTGGCTGCGCAGGACGTTGCCGCCCGCTGCAAGGAGCTGGGCATCACTGCCCTCCACATCAAGATCCGTGCCACTGGTGGTATGTTGAACCTGGTATCCCTTGAGCTGCGGGCGACTGGTTACTAACTCTAGCGCAACAGGCAACGGCACCAAGACCCCCGGCCCCGGTGCCCAGTCCGCCCTCCGTGCCCTGGCCCGTTCCGGCATGAAGATCGGCCGCATTGAGGACGTTACCCCTACGCCCTCCGACTCGACTCGCCGCAAGGGTGGTCGCCGTGGTCGCCGTCTCTAAATTTATGGAGAGTGGCGCTTCCTTTCTGGGGAGGGTCCGGTTCTCGTTTGGGCTTTTGCTGTGGCGTTGACAACTACGAGGAGAACGGCCTGAGATTGCCTGGTCTCCACATTCTGGCGCTTGTCACATGTTGCTTATGGCACACCTGCAGCAGATGAAATAGAGAATCAAGACGGAGCTACAAAGGTAGCCCGGAACAACGCTGCCTTGCGTCGAGGTCACTAGCGGCTCCGAGTCATTGGGTTTTCCCCAGAAAGCATACATTCCCGCGAATCTCGTTCCTAGATGCTAATGCTTTTGACCTCCTGATGCCACAACTTCAACAATGTGCCGGCGTGGGTTTGCCCCCAGTGTGCTGAAGAGTGTTGTCAGGTACCTCCACACTTGTGAATCATCTCTGTCCCGGCGCAACAGTGCCAACTAGCACCCGCGTCACTTTGAACTTGGCTCTGATGCGGGGCGGGGAACAAAAGACACCATTCAACGGCCTTGGGCCTTGCTGCGGGCTTGGGCAATCGCACAACTACACCTGTTACTCTGGCCACTTGACGTCGGCATGACCCAGCACAGCACATTTCGATACTGCTCAAGAACAAGTTGAGATTCTGGCCCGAATTCCCTTGGTCTACCATGGCATGAAGCATCAACACCCCGAGTACCAATTTGATACGTAACACGCCCAAGCCCTAATGCGAGAGAAAAGGAAAGTCATGGAGCTCCGTCGTCCCAAACCTAACCACGCACCGCCGCACCTAGCGCACCGCCTGTGAACTGTGTGCCACCAGCTTGCCGCTGGGCGTTGCCACCGGCCCTCGCACCACCCCTGCCACCCCGCTGGCCTCCTCCCCTCTGGCCGCCCTGCCTACCATCCTTGCGGCTGAACGCATTCGCCGATCCTTGGGTCCGCACCTCGAGTGTGCGCTCGTTCGTCTCGATCAACGCGCTTGCCTTGTCCGAGAGGGCCAGAGCTAAGCTCTGGAGGCGGCTGAGCTCAACACCCTTGCGGAAGATGACAGTGTTGGTGACTTGGTCAAGAGCAGCGGCCAGTTCCTCGTGGCTGATCATCTTACTGACCACGGCAGCCACCTTGGAAGAGTCGAGCTCAAACATTGTGCTCAGAGTCTCGACGGCCAGCGTGTCGTAGAAGGGGGCATAGGTGAAAAGATACGTCCGGAGACCCTCCTCCTGTATCTGCTTCGCCAACATCGTCTTGATTTCCTCCGCACTCGGCATGAGATCCCAGATCTTGATGCTGTGGATGAAGTGGGTGGCCTTCTTCCATTCTCCGGCCGCGAGAGCCTTCGACGCCTGCATGACGTGGTCCCGGGTGTTCTCCGGCGGGCCCGTGAAGATCTGCCGTTCGTGGTACTCGAGCATGCGGCGGTACGTCTTGCTGATGACCCGCTTCTTAATATCCGGCGACGAGCCGATCTGAGCGAGGAGCGGGATCTCGAGAAGCATGCTGCAGGTCAGGTAGACGCACTCAAGCAGCTCCAGGTTGATGTGCATGTGGAAGGGGAGCTGCCGTTGCTTTTCCAACCGCTCCTGCTCGGGTGTGACTTGGCTGTACCGCTGCATCATCACGCCCTGAGCAAGAAGCTCCTTTTGACGTCCACTGCCGCAGATGTCCTGCAGGGTGTTCTGAGCGTCGTACACCAGACCCCTCCGGAAGGCGCAGAGGCCGACCTGGACCAGGGTGCGATTGTACAGGATCTGGGTGGCAATGTCGAAGCTGGCGATGTTCTCCTGCAAGTGGGAGGTGAGCATCATGTCGCGGGCCTTGTAATATTCGTCATGCAGAGCCAAGAAGTAGATCTGGCAGAGCATGGCGCGGGCCCGGATGATGCCCTCGCTGTTGCTGAACAGATAGTTGCAGAGGGTGTAAATGAGCTGACTGGCATCGCTGGAGAGGGCACGAGGAGTGATCGCGGAGTCGACGTTGCTCGCAACTTGCTTCCAGGAGTTCTCCTCCAGGATTTTGACGACTTGGGCCGGCTGAGACGAGTTAGTCAGGGGTGCACCCAGGCAGAAAAGGGGTTGGTTCGGCGGGGCATACCTTGAAGTAAACGTGATCCAGGCGGCGCTGGATGATGCGGTTGAGGCTCTCTTGGGGAATCTCCAGCGAGGCGTCCTTCCGGACGGTCTCGTAGTAGAGGAGGCCCTGCAGGATGATGTTGTACAGGTCCGCCTCATCCGTGAGCCGGTCGATGTACTCCGACGTGTGGGGGTCGATGCTCTGCAGCGAGCGGGTAAGCTCGTCGTCCAAGCGCTCGATGTAAGAGACCACGCTGCCGGGGACCTTGATGTACTTGTCATCGGGCCCCAGCACGGGCACCTTGTCGTCGTCCTCCCACTCCTCGGCGCCCTCAATCACGACGTGGTCTTTGTGTGTCTCGAGCAGAGACAGCAGGGCCGCCAGTTCCTTCTCGGCGGCCTTCCAGTGCTCCAGAGGCATCGAAGTCGTAGCGGAACCGAGATCGAAGCGGGCCGAAACCAACGTCTGCAGGACCCTGATCTTCAAGTAAGGAGTCTCGGCAACCTTGTTGAGCTCCTCCATGATCTTGATCTGCTCGGTGCGATCGGTGTTCTTCCGGCCTCTTGACTCGACGATGGACCGGAGGTGCTTCTGAATGCTCTCAGGAGAAAAGGGGATCGCCCTGCCCCGCTTGTCGACTATTGCGAACCCCTTCTGCTCATCCTCCGCCGCCTCCTCGGAAACGAACGCCTCGGCGAACTTGAGCTTGCTGGGCTTCGGCGGCGGGGCTTCCTCCTCGTCCGACTCCATGAAGGCATCGCTGTCCTTCCTGAAGGCATCGATCTGGGACTGGTAGTCCTTGTTGTTTTTCTTGATGCGTTGCTTGACAGCATTGAAGCCGCGAGCCATGGTGGCGTTCATCTTCTTGGGTGTGACTTTCTGCTTCGCCTGGGTCTCGTTCATGAAGTCCTCCAGCTCGGCGATGCACTTGATGTACGACTTGGGGGCCTTGCCGCCATCTTGAAGCTTGACGACCTGACGATTGAGCTTGTCGAACTCTGCATCCGGTTAGCGAGTGGGCATCGGCACACGGGGTCAGTCGGGTACGCACCATTTGAGATGGAACCCCAGTCGTTGATCTTCTGGTTATTCTGGATCGTGGTGATGGTCGCCTCGAGCTCGTCGAACCGCTTGTCCTTGGCACTCTTGACCTTGGTCGCGCCTTCGATGTCGCTCTCTTCGCTCTCCGATGATGCCTGGTCAACCAGGAAACGGGACAGGCCCTTCTTTTCCGGACCGGCTTCATCATCGCTCGACTCCTCCTCATCTTCCTCCTCGGAGGAGGACTCCTCCTGCTCTTGCTCCTCATCCTCCTCCTCCTCCTCAGAGTACAGCTCCTCCTCGTCGGAGCTGCTCTCCGACGAGCTGTCGTCACCGCCGCGGAAGAATCGAGACATGATGGAAATCGGTTATTGGTAGGTTCCCAAATCCGAGTTCTTGTCGATGGAATTTTGCAATCGGTCGCGCCGTCGTCGTCGACCAACGATTGCAGAGCGAAAACTGGGTGGAGGGGTCGATAATTATTTTTCGGTGAATGGTGATTTTGTGGTGGGGCCGTTTGGGGCTGAGCGAATCCGGCGGGGGAGGGGAGCAAGGGAGCACTGGTTAACTCGCTGCAACCACGCGGGAAACTGGGCCAGCACTTTTACCGCTGTTTGTTGTTTTGCCACCGCCAGATGAGAGCAGATTGATGTCACGGGTGCCTAAGACAGGAAGAAAAAGAAGCAAACAAAGCCCACTCCTTGTTTGTGAAGTAAAAAAACGGCAAGAATTCTGGATCCTTGACAGACAGCTTTGAGAGCTGGATTGCCTTTTAAAGTTACCAGGAGGATCAGCTGATATTTCACGTGCGTGACACGGGCAGTTTACAGGCATGTAATCTGTTACCGTATTGCGAAGTGACGCTGTTTGGAAAGGTAACGGAATAATGCGCTTATCGGGGAAGCCAGATAATCGGGGCTCTGCAGGTCGGCGCGCCTGGAACTTGCGCGCCGCCTGCTCGCGAGGGAGCTCCGAGATTTTTTGTATCAGCATCAGCTAAGTCATTGACTTCATCCACCCACGACCTAACAGCGCACGCGATCCCCATCTCGGACTCTCGCGGGATCGCCGCCGCCATCAACTCGTTTATGGAGACCCCCTCCAAACCCATTCCGATTTAACGCCAGCACGCGTCCGAAAGCTCACGACTGCTTCGAGCGCCCTCTCGCCGCCTCGGCGAATCCCCCTCCTGGGAGGTGAAGCGCATCTCGACAGTCAAGCAGCAGTCTCGAGATGTCCTCGTTCCCGCCGCCGCCGCCGCCACCGGGCTGGGGCC
>FTEL01004031.1_pt1 | contig 25608 bp, 16 predicted proteins | sample 1658911 | NCBI WGS metagenome assembly FTEL01 (sample SAMEA3914869, study PRJEB12502) | metagenome | biome: forest; material: soil | place: USA | collected 2012-03-12 | depth 0.1 m
CGCCGGTGGCTGTCTTGCTAACAACCCCAGGACGGATCCTTCACCTGCACCCTCTTCGCCCCCGGCAGCCACTTCTCCCACCTCGAATCCGACCCCTCCGGCGCGCTCATCGCCCCCTTCTTCGACAAGCACTTCCCCGGCGTCACCGCCCTCATCCCGCCCGCCGACCTGATCTCTTCCTTCCACCGCAACCCCCACCTCCCACTCATCAGCATCAAATGCAGCCCCTACCACTTCAGCTCCTCGGTCGTCATCCTCGGCGACGCCGCCCACGCCATGGTCCCCTTCTACGGCCAGGGCATGAACGCGGGGCTCGAAGACGTCCGCATCCTCTTCGACGTGCTCGACAAGCACGCGCGCATGGACGAGCTCAGCTCCGACGCGGGGGCCGACCCCGCCGCCTCCCGCGCGAGAGCCCTCGACGAGTATACGGCGGTCCGCCGGCCCGACGCCCACGCCATCAACGACCTCGCCCTGCAGAACTACGTCGAGATGCGCGCGTCCGTGCTGTCGCCGGCGTACCGCCTGAGGAAGTTCCTCGAGGAGGCGCTGACCAAGTACCTGCCGCGGCTGGGCTGGCAGACAAAGTACGCGCGCGTGTCGTTTGGGAATGAGCGGTACTCGGAGGTGGTGGCGAGGAGCGAGCACCAGGGGAGGATGTTGTTGAGGGGGTTTGTGGGGCTGCTTGGGTTGCCGCTGTTGGCGGGCGGTGCGGTGCTGTTGTTGAGGTATAAGAGGGCCGTGGATGTGGGGTTGCGGGCGGCGTTTGGGTCGGTGGATTCTATGGTGGAGTTTATGACGATGGTTTGAGATGTTGGGTTAGTAGGATTTGTGAGTTTGTACATGGGCGGCTGTGAATATGTGAATATGTTGGTTGGGAAATATTGCCCTTCATTGCCCGATTGGTCAGGCCCAACATCTCTCCCTTCACAGACACAAAAGATGTTTCCTACAACCAGATGACGTTGGTTTCTGGCAGATGTATGGCGTAACTCTCAGTTCTCCACAAGGCCCAACCAAACTCCGTCACTACCGTGTGGAATTAATTGTTTTTGTGGTAGATCAAGCCTTTGTGTTGGTCCGACTCCATCTGAGTGACAAGAGACAGCCCCTGTGGCCCCACCAACCAGGCGAAGCCAACCTGTTATTCCATCAAAGGAACGGGACAAGTCAAAAACTAGGGCTTTCATACACCTCCGGCGTGGGCAGTTGGGACGGGGGGGGGGTATTGGTGGCGTTGTTTGTGCCGAGCAAGGGACTGGGAAGTGCATGACAAGTCTCACCAACACAAATCGCCAGGGCGAGTTGGTCGCGCACCTCTAAAGATCACGAGGGACTTGCACCATAGATTTTAAAGCGCCTATTGTGTGGTGAATGGGGCCCTTGATCGGCCGACTGAGGTCCGTCACGATATAAATTAAGACTCTCCACTGGCCCACAGTATCAGGCTCAGCTGCATTCGATTCCCCTGTACCATCACAGAAAGGACAGCAACAAAAGATTCACTTATTTTACTATTTTATACTGGGATAAGCTGATATCTACCATGGGCAACAGCAATGATGAAAACCTGGACCCCATCGACGATAGTGGTGAGCTGACCGTTGGGGCGGAGATCGAGTTTCTTGTACTTGCCACCAAATACAAGCCTATTGATGTGTTGGATCAGATCCGAGAACACATCGAGGCATGCATCAAGGCCCGGGGCATCACGGCTGGTGCAAAAGTTGTCGTACCCATGCCAGGGCAACACCAATGGGGTTGCTGGACAGTCAAGGAGGAGAACATCGAGAAAAAGCCTGCCGATGAAAGGAACAAGAAGTGGTATGGTGTTGAAATTTGCTCCCCCGTAATGAACTTTGCAACATTCCGAACAGCGATTCCGGTTGTCCTTAGCGCTATCAAGGAACTCGACGTCCCCAAGATGGTTACCGACCAATGCGCTTTCCAGGTTCATATCGGCCGAGGCAACAAAGGGTTCACGCCACTAACACTAAAGAAACTCGCAACGATCATAGCATTCAGTGAAGAGGATATGCTCAACAAGCTATGTCATCCTGCCCGTCTCGAGTCTGAGTTCGCAGTTTCTATAAACCAGTCTATCCTCGCAGAGAAAGCGGGGTCCGACGGGCAGAAAACTACCTCCCAGGACCTCGGGAATAAGAGAAGCGTCGAGTACCGCAATTGGCTTAAGGACTTGAAGCCCGACAATCTCCTGATTACCCTCTGGGACTCGAAGGTATCCAGTGTAAAGAATGTGGTCGAGCTTCTTACACCGAACCAACCCCTACTGCCGTATGCCGCTGCCGTTAGTTTCTTCAACCTGATCGATTCGCGACAAGAGTTTGGGAGCGACAGGCCAATCAAGCGAACTATAGAGTTCCGGAGGTTTCAGGGAACCTTGGACCCAGTAGCTGCCCTTGCTGCTTTTGAACTCTGCATGGCGTTGGTGGAGTTCGCGCGCAAGTCCGATCCGGAGAAGTTCAGCAATCTGATCAAAAATCTTCGGCCAAGTATTGAAGAGCAGAACAAGTTGGCGGACCAGAAACAAAAAGCGGCCGAGAACCCGGGTCGCCTCGACGAGACCCCGTCTTCGCCGACGGACAAAAACCCGTATCGCCGGGAGGACTTTCTTAAAGATATCGAGTACCATGATGAGGATGGTACGTACGTGAAATGCTTGGTGGATCAGGCGGACAACCCGAGTCTAGGTTAGAATTAGGACATAAGTCGCCATGTGTGATATGGATAGTTTTGTTAAATGTGCCCGAACTTTATCATAAATAGCTAGTACTAGGTTTAATTGATCATTCTCAACGCGAATAAGATATACATGACTTTCTGGTGCGTCGTGATCGAGAAGAATTCGAGCAAGAAACACCCCCAGCCGGCACCTCCTGAGTACCGAGGCGGTGGACTGTCAATCAAAGTCTCAGCCATTTAGTACTTCCATGCCTGTGTCATGTTCACCCCATTGCCATTGGCACTGCCAGGAGAATTCGAGCTGGTAGAGCAACCGCGCTGGCCCAAGGTCGGAGGTTTGATCTGGATTCCATGGCGGTGCTTATGACTACAATGGAGTAGGATCTGGGGTCGGGGGGTGAGAGAGCTTTTGAATTTGGATACACATACATGACTGTACCAGGGGGGTGAGGAGCATGTTAGCTGTTTGTTGGAGAAGGGTCTAAAACATGGGGGAGGTGCGAGCACAGCGTCGAGCGGGGGCACAAGCACTCGTTCCGGCAGCGAGGTCATGTTTGATATGGACGTTTGATGCAGGGACTGGCTCAACTTTGTGTTGAATCAGGCGTTTCGGTAGTGATCACTGGATTTGATTGCTAGCACTCGAAATAAGAAACTGCCAGATCTCTGCAGGGCTGTGTTCAAGTTTGGAAAAGGAACACCCGTCGTATCGGTGAAATGCAAGGAAGCTGATCTGTAACCCATAAAGAATCCAACTTCGTCACTTTCATGTTCGCAAACAAAACTCGATGTGCTGACTCGGTCCCGTTGAGGCAGCTGGGCCCGGCGCCAACACATCATACGATCGACAAAAAGGAAGAAAAAAAGACACCAGAAAGCTACAGCGTCCATCCTGATGTTTGATGTGGTGTTGCCAGTATTCGAGACACCCTGCACGCACAATGACCTCAATCACGGCATTCTCGTTCTTCCGTCATAACCCTCACGCCCAGGCCAGTAGTCCTCTGCACCCGGGAGCGCCCTGAAGGGCCACTCAACAGGTGGCGCGGCGGGACGGGCGGAGGTTGAGAATGAAACTGCCCCCGCAACGTTTGTACCATGACTCGTCCCGTCCAACCCGGAGCTGCTGCTGAGCTGGCCATAATATGGTTGGGAGCTTGACGAGTAGCCAGAGTATGTCACCGGGGTTTCGTGAATCAGGGGAAGAGAGCCTGGGATGAAGGTGTTGTACGGCTCTGCCGTGGAGTAAGAAGGCAGTGGTGCTGGGTTGTGATCCAGCTGGAAGCCACGAGAGGCTCCACCATCTTGCCCTCCCTGCCGTGTGCTGGTGCTGTTTGACGACGATGACTTGCGTCTCTTGCCGCTGCTGGGCGGTGCGGAGCTGTTGGATGGTGGTTGGCGAGCCTTTGCTGTCTCTGCAGCCTCCCTCCTCCTCTCCTCAAGAATGATATCCAATGAATCCCTGATTTGTTTCAAGCGAGTGTTCTTCCCCCAGTCAAGAATATTGCGCACCTGCTTCCTAAAACGCTGGAAATGTTCCGGGCTCCACAATAAGAAAGCATCAATCTGCTGCATGTAATACTTCAACTCATCCTCTTTCCACGAGATGTACAGCTGGGCTGAATTGTTGTCGACCGCGATGCAGAACGACAAGTTGTCAACGAGCTGCTCGTTTCCCACGCCTCGTTGGGCATTTTGGTATTGGCGGAGCGAGTAATTCAACTGGTGAACGGCGTTGAGGCACGCCGCCGAAGCACCTGCACACTGATTCGTGGCAACCCACAGATCGCCTCGCGTGCCCCCTGAGGCTTTGAATTCAATGGCGAAAAAGGGGAACCGAAGGCCCTGGGCAGTCGCTGACGCGTAGTCGGAGATCCGGGGATGGAGCATAGACTGGGCCAGCATTTGCAGTTGCGTGAAGGCGCCGTCAGGTTCACCCGAATATCCGTACAACTTGTCCGGCTTAGGTTGAGTGACCTTCACGAGACTCTCGGGGTTGTTGGGAACGAGGTGCTGTGACATGAGGGCACTAGAACTGCTGGATAGGCCCGTGGTAGGCCCGTACGAGGCGTCGGTTGCGGTGCTCGGGAACACGGTATCGTTGAGGAACGCCGCCACATCGTCCTCGTCGCATCCCTTGGCGAGAGCATCCAACTGGCCCACGACCCGTTCCATTTCCGCGTGCGAGAGTTCGGGCGAGTCCCGCTCGGCTCTCACAGTGTCCAAGTGGCCAGACACGCCATCTGGCAGCGGGGCGGCAGACGGCCTGATGTAGATGTTATTCAGCGCCAGGTTGTTTTGCCGGTATGTTCGATGTCGAACGCCAGAAGGTGTACCGGTTAATGAGTTGGAGACACCAGCAGCGGAGAAGCGGCCGGGATCCCCGAAGCTACTACGTCGGCGAGACCGCGAGCCGGTCGATGTCGGTGTGGGCGGTACCGCATATCCATCGTCATCACGCGGGCGGGCCATCTCTGGCACTGATGCCGCACGTTGCCTGAACGAAGGGCGGTGGATGTCACGGAGCGAGGGGTAGAGATGACTATCGGACCGGCAGCGTATCCGTCGACTAGAGCTGAGACCCTCCAGCCACTGGGACACAGCCGCGCGAAGAGATTCGACGCCGGCGGGATGTGGAGCCGGGTCGACGAAGTCCCCGAGGAAGGAAGCAAAGAACCCGCGGTAAAAAACTGGCCTCGGGTGTTGCAACTGTACCCTTGCCCGTTAGCCTTCAGTTGGGCAAGAAATGGAAAGAAGGGGTGGTTGCTGACCTGGGGTGCTTTGCCAGCTTCGTTGCCAACTGCGCGTCCCACCGGGATCCTTGGGGCAGCTATGGCACGTTGCGCAGTGTGCGGGTCGCTTTCGCGCTCGGCATGGAGTTGTCGCTTCGTTGTCTGCGCGGGCGTCGGGCCACAGCCGCCGTCCTCCAGCGAGCCTTGCGGAACCTCTGCCCCTGGCGAGTCAGCCATCATCGTCCTTGTGGAAGAGCGCAGGGTAAAAGGCAGATTGGGTATACCAGACACGTCCTCGATTACGACGGCATCCAGCAGCGGCTTTGCCCCGCAGCGCGATGCCTTCTCTTGAGTGTTGTGGGCACCGCAAGCACCTTGCGCGTCGTTGGTGGTGCAACACATGGTGGGCAGCAGGGCGGGCTGTCACGCTGTTTTGAGCCTCGCCGACAGAATTGGGCATCAACCATCCGCCGTCGGTTTCAACGGATGAAAAAGGCGACTCGGGGCTGGGACTGATGCCGTTCAGGCCGCAATGTTGTGCGACGCGGGCGTTGATGTGTGTGTGTGTTGCGGTTGTGTGGTTTGGTTGATTGGACGGCGCGTGCTCGATTGGCGCGCCTCCTAAATGCTGCCTGCTGCTGTGTTACCCAACCCACTTTTTTTTTCTGCCAGCACCCCGACGAGCACAAGGCTGGGAAAGTATTGCCTTGTTTCTCGCACACTGCCCGCTGGAATTCTGCTCCGCAGCAGAAACAAGTCGTTGTCGAGGATGGTACGGGCAGGTTGTTTCATCGAGGGCAACAGAAGGGACGACGGGATGGTTCATGCCAGCTGCTGTCCGTTGTGGCGTGTCTGGGGACCAGGCAGCCGCTGATGGAGGCGAAAACTCTATTCTACGCAAAAGAAAACTACCATTAAATCCAAAAACACTCCAAAACACGGGGCGTCCACCAACTGTTGGCCGACCACCAGGCTGCGCGCCGCTTGAATTGTCGTTCGAATGGGTCGCACTGTCAGTCCACGAAGCAACGAGCGCGCTGGACGGGACAGTGCCGACAGGGCCACCAAGACGCTGCCCGTACATAATACAAGGTCCAGAAAGAAACCAACCAGACGAAACAACCTCCTCCTACTTCTCCTACCCCCATCCAGCCGAGACCTGCCCCCCCCTCCCCAACTCCCCCGGAGCCAGAACTAACACCGCCCTTCCCAGCTCTCTCCTCCCAACCCACCATCCTAGAACCGACTCACCAACAGCCCCGGCGGCGCCCTCCTCATATCAAACACATTCCCATTCCCCTTCCTCGCCCCGCCCCCAAACGCCTCCGCAGGAAACACCCACATCCCCACCGCCACACTCGGCGCGCGCTCGACGCGCTCAAACGTCGCCTCGTCCACCAGCACCCCGTGCCGCCGCACCCGCGACGCGCCCGGCAGGAACCGCAGGAGACTGTCCCAGTGGAACTGCCGCAGATACCGCCAGTCGGCCTCCTCCTCGAGCAGGTGGCGGTTGAACTCCTGCCGCGAGCCCTCCGCCGGGGGCGGGTCCGTCGAGGGCGGCAGGCGCGAGACGCCGCTGCCGGGCCACCGGAGGCTGGGGCAGATGTAGAGCTGGAAGGTCTTTTTGTCGGCTTCGGCGTCGCGGACGACGCCGAGTTTCTCTTCGAGGTTGGTCCACGCCTCGAGCGTGGTGCCCGGGTCGTTGAGGAGCGGGATGTTGGCCAGGTCGTACTCGACGCCCACGCGGGGGTCCGTCTCGAGCCAGTCGAGGCGGCACGCGCCCTTGGTGCCGCGCGGGCGGAACGGGAAGGTCTGCGCGAAGTGGTAGCAGATGCTGGGGTGCGTCTGGCCGATGCCGCGCATGTTGGTGCGGAAGTCGACCATCAGGAGCAGGGAGCGGAGCTTGTTCTGGATGATGTCGGCGAAGGAGGCCCGCGCCGCTGGGTTGAGGGTGTCCGGGTCCAGTAGGGGGTCGGGGTTGGGCGAGGCGAAGTGGTCGATGGTTGGGCTAAAGAGGGAGGTGTCGCGCAGAGCGAGGTTGGCCAGGCTAGCGGTTGGTTGTCAGTGGAGGAGCCGCACGACCGCAGCCAAGGGGAAGTGGACTTCCTTACCCGCGATCCATCGGATCAAACGCCCGTATATCATGGAGCAAGTCGGGCAGCAGACATGTGAACACCCCCCTCACCAAGTGCGTGACGAACAAGTCATACTCGGGGTTCAGGTACAGCACCCGCTCCACCAGATGTTCCCCCCCCGTATCGATCTTCACCGGGAGATGGACGCGGTAGAACCGGAGGGTCGCCGCCCTCGCCTCGCGGCTGACCCAGAGAAGCGAAGAGACCGTTTTGCCAAAGCCGCCGCGGAACTTGAAGCAGTACTCCCGCCCGCTGATCACTTTGCCCAGGTGGTTTTGTTGGACGTAGGACTTCTCCTCGTCGAGGTTGGTGGCGTCGACTGTAGCGCCGGGCACATAGAGGTCCACCTCGATCATGCGGCGATCCCGCAGGAAGGCCGTCCAGATCTCGGACCGTAGCTCGGGAGGGAGGCGTTGGAACGGACCCCAAGACTCTTTGTGCCGCTTGAGTTTGGTGAAGTGTACGTCGTTGTAGAGCTTGATTGGTACCAGCTGAACTTGCCCGACCTGGGCCAGTGAGGGTGCCATGGCAGAGGTTGGATATGCTATTCAGGAGAAAAGAGAGGGATGGAGAGAGAGACGGGGAAGAGAGACAGAAGAAGAGCTGGGTGCGAGTTGCGGCGAAAGACAATTAGAGAGTCGAGAGGGCCAGACGCCATCCGTTTGCTCTTCCGTTTGCCGCTGGCTTGAGCAATCGAACCCCGCATTTGTCCCTCCATCCCAACATGGCCAACTCGGCTCGTGACTTGTCAGCTCATCAACCCTCGAGACGAGAGATCCAGAATTGTGTGGATAAAGAGGATCTCTGCCAACCGTTGCATCCATGTTCACAAAAGCCCTGCTCAAGTTTTAGCTCTCAAACATCACTGCCATGAAACATTTCCTCGCGGGTGGCCCTCTGGGACCAAAACAACCATCGGGCTCAACATTTTCTTATTCCATGCACCGAGTCGCTTGGAGTTGCCCGAATCCACCAACACTCGGCTGAACATCTGAATTGATAATTATCTCATCGCCAGCCGAACCAAGCAGGGTGAAGTTACCCAATGTCTCATCCCCCATAAGCGTTGTCTCATAACCCGTGCAACCACCCAATAAACCTTCCCCCCCCTCGCCACCCCCCTCACATCACATTCCCCCCCACAGTCTGCGTCCTCGCCAGGACACCAAAATCCTTCCTCAACGCAATCGCGCATTTGTCATAATTCTCCTCAGCCAAGTCCAACTTCTTCTCCCTCCAAAACCTTGCCGCCTTGTCCCACGCGTGCGTCGTCTCCGGGATCTCGGTCAGCTCCACCTCACGCGACAGCGGCTCTTCCTCCAGCCGGAGCGCCAGCTCCCGCCCCTCGATCCGCAGCATGTCCCACTCGCAGGTGTAGAGGTAGACTTTCTGGGGGATGGCCGCGGCGAGGTGCTCGTCGGTTGCGAAGACGGGGGAGAGGTACGGGTTTGTGAGGTCGGTGGTCGGGTCCGCGAGGTAGGAGGCATCGAAGAAGCGCGTTAGCCAGTCGGGGAGGGTGAGGCTGGGGCGCGTGCACATGGCGCGCTTGGCTGCGCGCGGGATGGTGTAGTTCAGCACGGGGTACCAGCTGGCGACGGCGACGAATTTGTGGGCGGGGACGGGGTGTTCGCGGACCGCGGGGGCCGGGTCGGTGTTGAGTTTTGTGAGGTGGTCCGTCAGGCGGAGGAGGGAGGTGAAGGCGAGGTTGCCGCCGGCGGAGAAGCCCGAGGTGGCGAGGCGGAGCGGGTCGATGTGCAGGCGGGCGGCGGAGCGGATGATGTAGAGGAGGGCGTCGGCGGCGTCGTCGACGGGGATGGGAAACGGGTGCTCCGGGCTGAGGCGGTAGTCCACGCTGACGACGACGGCATTGCACCGGTAGATGACGAACTCGGCGAAGTGGGCGTCGTCGGTCGCGCTGCCGATGGTGAAGCCGCCGCCGTGGAAGTTGATGAGGGCGGGGTAGGTCAGGCCCGTCAGTTTCGCCCGCTCGTACCGCTCGGGGGTGTAGAAGTGCAGGGTGATCTCACCCTTGGTCTCGGAGAGGGTCGACGGGATGCGCCTGGTAAACGAGGCCCTCGGCGGGCAATCGACGGCGCGGTGGTGCAAGCCCATGCCCAGGTAGTTCAGGCCTCTCAGGTTGGCAGCCATCAGGCGCAGCCACCACCACGAGCGTGGTCCGGGGCCGACGATATCGCCGGCCGTGCTGAGCCCCATGTACTCGATATCATCTGGGGTTTCCGGTCGGGAATCCTCCAGCGTGAAGTCCTTGGGGTCCAGCTTGTGGTCGGTGACGCCGGGTAGCAACATTGTGCGGGATTGATGCTTGATAAATTGAAGCGATGTTAGTGTTTGTTGTGTTGGCGAGGATGACGAACGCAGGCCATTGGATGTGACACGGAGTGAATAATTACTTAGTTGCCAAGTGTCACAGCGTGCACTTGGTCTGAAGCGAAGGGGCACTGCAAAGAGGCATTGACAGGTGCAGTGCAAAGAATGTCTTGAGGTCTAGAGAGAGAGAAACAGAGGCAGAGAGTGCCCCTCTGCTTGGTGTTTAAATACAAAAAATAGGCCCTCATCGGGTACAGTCAGGAGTGCTCAGTGCATGGCCCTATACGCTGAGATTACAGCGCTGAGGGCTGTGGGCGCCCAGGAGCTGGGGCCGTGGGTTCCCAGGCGCTGAGAACCATGACGCTGAGGGCCGTGGGCGCCCAGCCCGCTCTCTGAGGGCGGTGGTTGCCCAGCCCGCTAGGCCAGAAGTGGAGTCCCACATTGTGACACCAAGAGACTCGACACGGGTTGCCCGCCCCCTCCCCTTTCCCGAACATGACCAGGGGGCACCTGACCGCTGAGGATGCATCATGAAGGAACAGGGCAGGACGACGTCGCCACCTGCAGTTTGTCATTCGACCTTTCCCCTGAGATTACTTCATTGCGATGACCTCGTTGGAGCGGAGACAGGCTGGCAGTCCACAACGAAGGAAAGCGGGATCGGTTGCCCTTCCTCCATCCGCCACTTGCACCCCCCAGGTTGGGTCCTTCAGTCTTTTCCCTCCGCCGCGCCTGGCGGGGTTCCTGAATGGTCCGACGATTCCAAGGCCCGGTCCCAGAATTCTTGGACCGTTTCTTCTCCTGGCTGGGGTGTGACCGTGACGTAAACCCACCACCCGTCGCTGCGCCGCCTGCTCCCAACCTGGACCTCCACCACCCCCCCTCCCCCCCTGCGCTGCATGGCACGAGAACAACCCCCCTGCCGAGTCTTGTCCAGCCTCTCCATAAACCTCACCGGATGTTTATCCTCCCACGGAGGGATGTCCGTCCACAAATTCGCGTGGATCGACGCCCTTGTCGGCTTGAGCGTGACCATGAATGCCTCCTCCCCCGGATCCGAAAAGATAACCGACAGCACGCGAATGTTCGAGGTCATGTCCGGGATCAAGTGAAGCTCGTCCTCCGGCCCTGGCCATGTCGCCCGGAACCACGCCTCGTACACGTACACCAGCTGGAACCCCGTCGCTGCCGCCGGTCCCTTCACAACCACCTTGTTCCGCGACGCCTGGTCGTGTGCCGCCGCCGCCGCAGCGACCACGCCGGACGCCACGGGCCGCGTGATGGGCCGCATCACTTGCTCCCTCCCATTGGGGTCCGCACGCATGGTCAGCCGGATGCGATCCCCCATTTCCTCCCACGACATGTTCGACTTCCACCGCCACTGGCTGCCGTCCTGTGCCGTCCTGGTAAACGACTCGTGCGCGATGCACAGCGTGCGAAGCTCCACGCGCGACTCCATCCATTCCTTTGGCCTGGCAATCAAGTCGTCAAGCGTCGAGCGCGGCACCCACATCTTGTTGAAGGTCCCCGGTGCCTCCTCGCGCAGGATGAGGAGCGTGCCAGGTTTTGATGTGTCGCAGGTCAGCAGGGCGATGTAATACGTCCCCGGCTTGTTGTCGTGCCAGCCGACGATGTCGTTGTCCTCCGAGTCTTCCAGGCGCACAACTGGAAAGACCATGGAGACGTGCGTGCGGTTGATCTCGACCCTCCGGTTCGCGGCCAGGGCGGTATTGGCGGCGTCGTAATGCCAGCCCTCGGACGGGTTTCTCTCCCACGAGGCGCGGAACCACCAGGGGGAGGAGGCGAGCAGGTCGACGCCGGAGTGGGCAAAGAGGGAGTCGTCGCCGTATTGGCGGAGGATTTCTTCCTGCAGACGGAGGAAGGCGCGGCTACCCTCGCCGTAGAGCAGCGGCATGTTAATGTCGAAGAGGCCGAGCAGGCTATAAGCCATGTCTTCGGGGCGTGTGGTGACACGGTCGGCGGCCCAAGACAGCTTTTGCGCGGCCGAAAACATAGTCAGGTCTCCTGTTGCGAAGTAGCTCGCGCTGATTTTGGTGGTGTCGATGACGAGGTCGAGGAGCTTCTCCCGCGAACCGATTGATTCCCACTTGGAGTTGTAGAACTCGACCACCCCGGGTGCTATCAGTTCTTGGAGGGTCCATCCGCGCGTGAACCAGCGCGATCCTTTGAAGCTTTCGGGCCACGAGTAGCCAGCATCGTCGGGATTAACGTCGCTGAGGAATGCGTAGCACACCTCAGCGTCGCCGTAGTAGCGGAACATGGAGTTGATGGCTTCGGAGAGCTCAGCCGAGCTGGTCTTGTCGATACAGCAAGTGTCGATCCACTGATCGCGGAGTTAGACGAGGGGCAGAGCGGGCGGGTATAATAGCATACAATGTACTCGAAACCATCCTGGATTGCTACGGCGCAGGCCCCGGCGAGCTTCTCATGACCCCATCGTCTCCGCGCGAGTCCTTGTTGGACATCTTGGAAGGAAACTTCTTCCTCGGCCCATGTGTGGGAGAGAATCGCATAGGGCGGGAGTTCTCCTCCCAGAAACTCAACCAGTTCGAGCTTGTCGGTTCGGAGGAGCCTCATTGCTGGGAGGGTGTCGGGGCGGATTGGGCGAACGGCAAGGAAGAAAAAAGGGAGAAGAAATTGGGGCAGTCTATATGTGTAAATCAATCTCAAGCGGGGCAAAGGAAGTAGTGGTGCAGCCTTCTTATGCCCCTCAATCCTGGGGGTTCTGTCAGCCTGCAGAGGACTCCAGCGTGGCGGAGTAGGTGCAGATGCGGCCCGCTGCCTGCGTTAGTCCTTGCTGGTGCCACACCTTAATCCCTCAGCCACTCCCTTCAACCCCGAATTCGTGGGTCCAGTCCTCATATCTCTTCAACTCTCCAACTCCAACGGAGGACTTGACTCTCCGGTCACGCAGAATGTTCCGAAAATCTGCGGCGGTGATTGGGGGTTCCGAAAGGCCGTTCTTGGGCACCTGCTCCCAGGTCATCTCCACCGCGCCTTCGTCGTGAGCGTCGCAGGGAGTGTACAAGCTCTCGCCACCCGACGATGTCATCACTCTAAAGAACTTGGAGCTCTGCGCCTTCTGAAGCGGCACCGAGAGCGCATGCTTAATGACGTTGGCGATGTCACTACCCGAGTACCCCTCGGTCATCGCCGCGAGATCGTCCAGATCCCCCGCGCTGAGCAGATCGGCCCATTTGCCGGCGTGTATCTCAAACAACTGCCGGCGGGCGGCCTTGTCCGGTAGCGGGATGTAGATCCGCGGCTCGAAGCGCCGCCGGAAGGCCGGGTCGAGTGCCCATGGGAGATTTGTCGCGGCCAGGACTACGACGCCCGTGTTGTCGCTGCTTCCGGCGTGGAGACCGTCCAACTGGACTAAAATCTCGGTCTTCATGCGCGAGGAGTGTTCGCTCCCTCGGTCAGCGCTGCCGCCGCCGCCACCTTCACGGTTGGAGCAGAGGGCGTCAATCTCGTCGATGAAAATGATGGACGGTTTGCTCTCGCGGGCGAGGGTGAAGAGCTGCCGGACAAGTCTGGGGGTTGCATAATGTTAGCAGCGGATAACAAGGAGTTGTGGTTCATCGGGGCGCTTACTTTTCGCTCTCACCCATCCATTTTGAGACGACGTCCCCAGAGCTAATGGAGAAGAAAGTGTGATCGACTTCTGTGGCGACCGCCTTGGCCAAGTAACTCTTGCCGGTACCTGGAGGCCCGTAGAGGAGAATCGCCCCTGAGGCTCGGCGCTTGTTGTCGTACAGGTTGGGAAACCTGGCTGGGAATACGATTGCGCGCTGGAGCTCTTGCTTTGCTGGCACAAGACCAGCAACGTCATCCCACTTAACGTTGGGCTTCTTGGAGACGATGGCGTTCATCAGGGCCTCTTTGTGGGGAGAGCTCTCGGACTCTTGGGTCTTGGAGAGCCCCCCACCCAGAAGCTTCGGGCTGTTTGATGACCCTAATAGCGATGTGACGGTCTTGGGCAACGCTGCCGGTTTAGCAGAAGTTGCCAAAGCGAAATTTGCAGTGACCGAGATGCCGGAAAGGGTCGCCGGGGTGCGGCTGGGGTCGATGAGACGAGCGAGCCTCTCCACCTGAACAGGAGACAAGACATGCTTGCACAGAGGACACACGAAGCGGTAGTTGCCGGTTCCCGAGACCGCGTCAAGGAATTCGAGCCCGGAGAAGACGAGCTTCGGGAGACAAGCCGGACAAATGTCCAACGAGTGTTTGCCAGCACATTCCGGCAGGACCGTCTTCGATGGGCGTCGTAACACCATCCATGTCCAGTCCCCTGGGAAACTGTTGGAAACGTATGTCCAAGCGGAAGCATTGCTGTCATCCACTGCCTGAAAGGCAGCTGAGCAGCTGGTACAAGTCTTCGTGGCGGTCTTCAGTAGGCCTGCCAGAATGGGTACCCGTTGCGTCAGAAAGCCGGATCTGACGGGGAACAGAGCAGCTGACAACATTTCAGAATCTGATTCCCCCAGCTTCCACATCAACCCGTGGCTGGTCAAGGTTTTGTGCAAGCGCTGGGCTAGCTCACACTCTTGACGACTGGGGCGCGGCCGTATGCTTTCCAGCATGTTACGGGCCTGCCGTGCAGCTTGGAGCGAGAGATTGAAGGGGGGTTGAAGTGCCACGTCCTGGGCAATGGCAAGGGCAACTTCCTCGGGTGCCAGACGAGCCTGGCAAGAGCTAGCCAGACAGCCCACCCATTCCGGCGAGCCAAGGTGATGCCACAAGTCCTGCTGGGCCACCTCGCTGAGAGCTTCCCCGAGACATGGGGTGCAGATGCGGGCTTTGCAACATGGGACCTCGCACGGGGCTCGGTCAGGTTCCCAAGCCAGCTGGCAGCGAACACATCGGGAATGATCTGGGGTTCCCTTCTGTTTCGAGCCAGGTTTGGGCTCCGTGAGGTGCTTGGGGCTTGGCCTGGCCTGTGGTCCGTGACTGGGGTTGGGCGTGTTGCTGGGGTTGGGCGTTTTGGGTTGATCGTTCGTCGTCTCGGAGGCCCCAATCATCAAGGATTGAAGTAAAGGGGTAAGTGAGTCCAGCGACACTGGAGTGCCGGTGGCTGGAGGGGATGTGGGCTGTGAAGAAGATATTTCCTGAGAGGTTAGTTTTGATCCACAGGCTCCTTCGGGAAGGTGCTCGACAAACCTTTGGGGGCCGGCTGATTTCTCCATCCTTCCTTGCGGCTTGCTTCTCCATGTCGCGAGACCAACAACCAAACGGGCGAGAAGGGAGGCAAGAAGGAGGGTGGGGAGCTGGAGGGCAACCAAGAGACAAGATGGAACGCAGATGGAACGCAAGACCTGTTCTCGCCTTGTCCGCCTCGATCAAAGTCAGGGAGCAAGAAAAAGATGTGGTCAAGGAACCAGTTTTGTGTGAGGTCAGGCGGAGGTTTTTAGGCAGCAATTGGCGGAGGAGCAGCAGGTCAATATCCAACCCTAACCCTTCCTGGGGAATTCACCATCCCTCGCAAAAAGCAACCACCCAGGTACATAACCAGAAGAACAAATGGGAAACTAACAACGCCGCAGAATAGAAAAGCCATGTCTTTGTATCGCTCATTTTCCTCTTCCGCCTCCGCTCCACATATTCCAGCCCAAGAATTGGAGCACACTGGCCGACCATCACTGCTCAGCAACTCCTGATGGCTCCCCAAGGGCGGTCGTATCCAAGCCAGAATGTTGCATCATCAACTCCCCACCTATGTCTTGAAAGCTATCCCCCAGATTGTCAAATGAGAACGGCACCCAAGCAATGGGGCTCAACCCCCCATGCTCCTCTTCCGGTGCCAGCACCTGCATTTCGAATCCCGTAGTCATGCCCGACGCCTGGTCCGGACACTCCAGCGGCTGCCGCACAAACTGTTCCTGCCCCGCGCCACGGTACAGCGCGGCGTTGCCGTCGCCAAGAATCGCCGAGCTCGCGGGCGTCTGCCGGCCCTGCCGTTGCGACGAGGGCTGGAGCGAGCTAAACCCCGACTGACCTCCCATGGAGCCGAAAATCGTGTCCGTAGAGGCGTCGACGTTTGTCATGGGCCCTGCCACCACCGACAGCGCCGCGGTCGCCGTGGTGCCAGCCACTTGGGGGGGCGGCGGGCCGCGCTCCGAAAGCCAGCGGTCGAAAAGCACCGTCAGCCCTCGCGAAACGGCCAGGTGGAGCAGTTCGGCTTGTTCCGCGCTCAGCTGGGGCTCGTTGCCCATCGCCGCGGTCACGATGGCGGCGCCGTTTGCCTGGGAATACTCCCTGAAGTTGCACATGTCTTCGCTGAGCTCGCCGTCGATATAGGGGGACCCGGGTGGTGGTCGGCCGGAAAAGAGGATGTCCCAAATGGCGAACCACTGCTCGTGCTCAGACTGCTTGGGGTTGGCTTTGGAGGACAGCTGGGAATGCTGCCGGTGCGTGATGAAGAGCGGGTCGAGCTTGCTGGGCGGGCATGAAATGAGCAGGGCCTTGACGTGTTTCTGGTGGGTTTCGCTGTCCGGGAAGGTTTCGTGGCAGCGCTCGCAGTAGAACTCCGGCGTGTGCTTGATCAGGAGGTGATATTTCACTCGGGGCATGGCGCCGAGTTTGAGGTTGAAGCATCCTCGGTGTTCTCTCGGGTTCAGCTTCCAATAAGGACATGCCAGCCGCCATCGTGGTCCAGTGCTGTCGGACTTTCGCTTTTTTCCCGGCCTTCTCTGCGAATCCTCATCGTCCGAATACTGATCACGGTCCTCATTTTCTTCCTGTTCCCTGCGGCGTCGTCGGGACTGATTTTGGCGGGGTGGCCTTGAACCTGACAGTGTCGAGTTTGGGGCTGGCGTCTCTCCCTGGGCTCCCCGAGTCACGGCCCGAATACCGGCCTCGCTCGCCAGGGACACGGAAGTTGCTTCGATGTAGCTCTTCACCAGTCGGAGCGCAACTTTGTCAAGAAACCGCGAGGTCGCAGCATCAAGATCCTTATCCCCCGGTTCCCCATCCCAGAACGTCGGGGTGGATGGAAAATCAGATCCCATGCTAGACATGAAGCCTTCCTCACGAGAGCCTGATGCTCCATCAAACGAGTCACCTATTGACAACATTGGCGAGATGGTGTCATCGACCACATCCCCCCCTGACGGTTCGTCATCTCCTCGGCCTGCCTCGCCCCCGTGGGTCACCGTCCGTTGGATCATGTGGCCGAGCAGGAAATCGATCTCGTGGCACACCTGAGGATCAAATCGGAGTTTTTCCGTCGACTGTGTCGGCCCCTGAGCGTTGGAGGATTCCACACGAGCATGCGGTGAGAGCTGCCCCAAGGCGTCCCCGATCTCCAAGGCCTCTGGCCTAAAATCAGCAGCCCCGCTGCCAAAGGTCCTCCACGAGGGCCAGTCCTTATCTTTCGGTTCACAGCCCTCAGAACCCTGTCCCGGGCACAAGTCCGAGTCCACATCTCCGTTTTCCGAGTACTTGCCGGGAGGACAAGTCCAGGGCCAGCTGCCGATGTCTTTCGTGTTCAAGTCGCGCGTGTCCATTCCGTGATGTGAAGGCTCCCAGGCGGTTGTAGAACCAGAAATCTTGCTCACAGAGCACGCCGCTTTCGAAGCATGGTGCACGGCGCCTTCGAATGCGCAATCGGGGGGCCACTCAAGGCAGCGCTTGTGGTCCGGATGCGGGTTGTAAACACCCGATATCCAGGAGTCGACCGACCGCAAGGACGTGTCCACCAACCGCACGGAAATCGCTGGTTTTTCCTGGCTCGGAAAACCATCGAACTCATCAATCTCTGTGAGAGGGGCAAAAGGATGGTGCAGGGTATATTCGGTTTTATCGGCAGTTAGGCTGGGTGGCAAGGAACTCGGCGGGAGAGGTGGGGGAGAGTGTCTAGGTGCCAGTGGCCATGGTGGGGGAGGTCCCAATACGCGGCCGTCAACGGGAAGACGCGTGTCAAAGACCGACATTTCGTTGGAATGGAGTGGTGCAAGTTCCTGAGTTGGATCAATACCTAATGTTAGTGCGCCTTTCCATTTCATTCTCATTCACGCGGCAGACAGATGGAGTCGGACCCGTGCTGAGAGGCAGAGGACTTGAATGTCGGCTTACATTCGCTAAGTTAATCCGCATGGGCGAGCGTTTGACCCGATACAATGTGTGAGGGGTGAAGAGTTTTGCGAGGAAGAAATTAACCTTCAACCTGAGGGCAGGAAACGAGAGGACATGGATGGTGTGGTGCCACGCGCAACCATTGGAGGAGTGGACAGCTTGAACCGCCACAGAACCGTGGTCGCAACAGCACAGCACAATTGTGCTGAGACGTTGTTGGCCAATGATTGGGCGGCGAACCTGTGGCTCGCCCTGGCTCGATAGGCAGGCTCTCGAGCACCCGGAGAAAAGCGGAAGTTGACCCACCAAGGTTGCTGTTGCGTAGGAGCAGAAATACACGATAAAACGGGTTTCAAATCAAATCTCCAGAATCATAGTGCCTATAGGTATGATCTTAGGGCATTAGAAGAGCTATCTTCCTCTTATCCGACTGAGGTGTAATTCCTCCAAACCATGGAAATCTTTTCTCCATTTTTAGCTGCCAGGCCCTGCACAACATCGCCGACCACCCCCCGAGCCACCTCGCCGTCCGGACGCCCTTCCGGCAACCCCTCAAGCCCAGGAGCCGCCTCACCAATCAAGTAACTTTTGTGAGTTGTACCCGTTTTCCCTCGCCCCTGCAACGTCATCCTTACTATCACCACCGCCCCCCGCCACAACTTCGAGGCCCTTCTAGAGGAGTGCGCCGCACGCTTGGCCGACCGCACCCCTTGCCATCCCGAAGAACGCCCCCACAGCTCAAAAGCCAGCGCCCACACACGTCCCCAGAGGGCCATGGCGACTACGACCAGGCTGATCGAGCTAAGTTTCTACGAGCTGGCCATCAGCGCAGCCCGACCTGCGTTCCGGCACTTGCAATGATCTGTTTGAGGAACGTAACCGGGACTACCAGCAGGACACATGATCCATGTATGCAAGTGGGTGGGTGTTGCTAAACTCGGACCGTCTGGGCACGTGTGGTACCTATCTACCTAGGTAATAACTCGAGTTGGACGTTGACCCTCCAAGACTTGGAACACTCCGACCCCTGAAAACCGGTCAAGTCTCGCCTCCCTTGCTGACCAGGGCTTGGGTCACAACCCCCAGTCCCAACGCCAAATCACAGGATGTGGAAAGACGAGTTGCAAAAGGTAAAGGATGATGCTTTTGGCCCCCAAGTCGCTGCTTGGCCGTTGAGTGAACGTTCAAGCATCTCGAACCAGGTCCCCTGTTCCACGGTCCCGTCGTGGCATGGGTTGTCGTGACATTGTACAAGCACCAGTATGCGGTGTGATTGCGGCTGGAATGGACTAGGGACGGCAGGACTGGACCAAATTGGGCACCATCAACGTCCCCGGTTCACGTACCTTTCTGTACATTTCTGTACACATGGGTCGTGTCTATCCGCGGGCGGTGGGAAGGCCCGTTCCTCCTTCGCAGGGGTCCCGGGGATTAGGTGGCGTCCAGGGCAACGAGGCAGCAACGAGGGAATATATTGGCGAGGGGTGGCAGCGCTAAGTCGTGTCCGTCCCGCCCGATGCTACTGTGATGAGGGCTGCTATAAATTGTCGGCAACCCCCTCGCCTTGGACCTGTTCTCGGGGTCTCTAGCAGAGCTCGCCACGATCCTATCAAGCTCCAAGAAAACACCACACAAGACCACACTGCCCACATCGTGCGTCTTAGCCCCAACCCCATCACTCTGCTTCCAGTTCTAACAGCCCACCGCTTCCCCAGCTCCCACCAACACTAAACATGCGTCTCCCAACCCTCGCCGTCCTTGCCCCTCTCATCCCCCTCGCCGCAGCCGACAAACTCGTCACCACGGTCATCTGCCTGCCGTCCCTGTGCAGCTACATCAACGGCTGGTGGTACACGGGCTACGGCAGCTACTGGGCGCTCGGCACCGACGGCTGCCACGGGGCCGACCAGAACGGCGTCCCAGGCCTGCAAGACTACTGCCTGGACTTCTCGCGCAGCAGGGGCCACTTCTACTTCACCAACCAGCCCAAGCGCTGCTTGAACGTCGTCTCGTGGGAACCGATTGAGAACACTCCGACGCAGACGACCTCGCTAATGACTTGGGAGGAGGTTGCTTGTACTTGGTGAGGGGGGGCTCGGTTGGGGGGGGAGAGTATAGGTGATCGGGTTTGAGTGATGGAGGACGGGAGGGTGTCAGTTTGGTGATGTATGCTACCCTGATGATGAATACCACTCAGCACGAGAATAATACATCCACGCCACATATGCATGCACGAATCAGTTCATTCCCGCTTCCCACGCTGCGAAGCCGATGACAAATATTTTCCCTGCTGTCCTCTTTTGCAGCATTGAAAAGTAACCGATAGGTATCACCGCAGAGTTTTCAGGTTCTGGCTTGCTCTCCTTCCCCTGGGGGCCGAGCAGGGGGAAAGGTAGGATTGGGGGCCACGCCAGCTGCGCCTCTGGCTACAGTTTGATGGCGCCGTTGTTAGTGGAGCCAAGAACCGTGCACACTGGCCGATTATCCGGATGCTGGGATGTGTCTAGGCCTCGTTGCCCTCAGTGATCCCGGCTGCATGAAGATATCAGGCAGCCGCGATTCCTGCGCCGCCGAGAAACCTGGTGCTAACATCATATCAGGCCCGGTTCGGCCGTTCCTCCGGTGCCAGTGCGTGCTTCGCGTGCGCTGGCCCGAGTCGCAGGGGCCCATGGAGGTGTAACGGTATGAGCACATGGCGCGAGAAGGACAGGGCATGGAGAGCGGTGAACCGTACATAACCTCCCAGAGGCAAGCTTGATTCGAGCATTGAGGTGGTATCTAATACTCATCATGTCAACCTTAGTTCTTCATTTCCTTTCCCAACCCGACCGCCTCTCGCCAGTCCCCTAGCTCTCGGTCAAGTTGTAAATCTTTTGAATGTCCTTCAGGATGCCCTCAAAGTCAATCTCCAGGTCCTTGAGCAACCCGTCATTGAAACCAAACACCCAGCCGTGGACGACGGGGAACTTGTTCTTGGCGAACGACTGCTGGACCGAGGCGGTTTTGACGACGTTGCGGCATTGCTCGTAGACGTTCAGCTCGACGAGGCGGTCATAGCGCGCGTCGTCGTCCTTGATGGCGTCGAGCTCCTTCTCGTGCAGGCGGTAGACATCGCGGATGTTGCGCAGCCAGGGGTTGAGCAGGCCGAGGTCCTTGGCGGTCATGGCGGCCTTGACACCGCCGCAGCCGTAGTGGCCGCAGACGACGATGTGCTTGACCTTGAGGTGCTCGACGGCATAGGTGATGACGCTCATGACGTTCAGGTCCGTGTTGCACACCAGGTTGGCGATGTTGCGGTGGACGAAGGCGTCGCCGGGCTCGAGGCCCGTGATCTGCTCGGCGGGGATGCGCGAGTCGCTGCAGCCGATCCAGAGGTACTCGGGGTTCTGGCCGGCAGAGAGCTTGACGAAGAAGTCTGGGTCCTTAGCCTTCTTTTCTGCGGCCCAGCAGCGGTTGTGCTCAAAGACGCGGTCGTGCGTCTGGCGCAGGTACTTGGTGATGTCCTTCTCAGCCATGGTGCGCCAGTCGGTCTTGGTGTGCGGGCTGTAGGCGGGGAACGATGACGAGATGGGACGGATGTGTCGGGGAGCAACAAGACCAGATGAAACAAGCGACAGCGTCGGAGAGAATCGCGGCCTCGGCGAGAGGGTGCGTCGGTTGAGAGACTGCAGCAATGTGGTGCCGACACGTGAGTTGAGCATGGCCGTCCCCTCCCTTCAAAACTCTGCTTCAGCTTTTGCAGTGGGCGGGTGCGATGCGTCAGCGAGCTCCGCGGAGCCGCGCAGGAAATCTGACGTAAACGAACGGGGTCTTGGTCTTTTGCCAGCCCAACAGTTTTTTAAGGTTTGTCGATCCTCATGTCCAGGGACCCTAACCCTGTGACCCCGTGCGAAAACCTTGTTTCCACGTCGGTTGGTTTCCATCACGAGGCGGGGACGGATGCTCCTCAGGCTCGCTGAGACGCTGCAGCTTGCTCCCAACTCCGTGGGAGCGACAACAGTTGAAGACGATTTCCCGACCGCAGCAAGACTCAACCGAAGAGCGAAATCCGTTATCAGTCGCCCCCAACATCTCAATCCAGGGAAGCGTTGAGTGGGGCCTCCAGCCCTTCAATCTTGGCAACCTGCACCTCGGCCCCCACACCAGCTTCCGTTTCCCATCACAACTCCTGGCAACACCAAAAAGATCGGATTGAAAGAGGAAGAACGTGTTCCATATGTGCCAGCACTGTGATTAACTTTACTTCTCCTTCATCTTGGGAGCTAATTGAATGGTAGCTCAACTCTGTTCTTTCTCTGGCCACGAAGAGCGCTCGGAGTATTGGCCGACTTGGGTGCCGATATCACAGATGGATGGGCATGTGAGGAAGAGCATGGGCATTGGACGGATCCGATGAATGACCGAGAGGCAACGACAGAAGGAGGTGCCTGACCAGGCTGATGTTTCCAGCCGGACAAAGTTGTCCAAATTGCCCGAAAAGGAAACCGTCAGCTGCTGGCGGCTCATTGCGAGGCTGGAGCTCGCGACGAATCGTCAAACCCAAATTTCCCATGGCCATGAGATTGCCCATGGAAGCGAAAAAGCGGCGACGCCAGCACGGCCGAGCGCAGTGGCTTGCTCGTAAACACAGCGATCTCGTTGGTGCAAGACGCCTCGCAGGGGTACTTGGGGGCCAGAACGAGCCGAACATCGGTGCCTGGGAGCAGAACCCTCTGGCCAAATTCCGCAAATGCTGAAGCCAATAGCAGCGCGACCCAGACAAGCCAGCTCGTGGCGGGGCATGGGGAGGAGCGGTTGGATTGCAGGGGTTCACAGGGCTTCCCGCACCCACTGGCCAATCTTGGACCGGCTTGGCGTCATCCCGACAGCGGCCCTTAGCCCAAGCGGGGAGGGCCAATTTCGGTCCACCAGGCTCTCGCGGCGCTGAGCATGCGGCAGGCAGGAACCACGATAAGTTTGTGGTGTGGGTGTGGGTGTGGGTGGGTGTTGGCACCTTGAAAACCGTCGCGATGCCCGCCGCCCGCCGAGCCTCAGCTTGTAACCTTTTCCTGCGTCGAGTCAGCTTCAGCTTTCCCCCGTTTTCCAAATTTGGGTTCTGCGCCGTGGTGTCGACCATCCGGCCGTTAGAGTGTCATATATCAGCCTGAGCTCGCCTGCTCTGTCTTATCTTGTTGTTTTATTTTGTTCTCGCCGTTTGTTCTGATCTTGGATTTGATTTTGTTACTTCCTGCTCTGCTTTCACTGCGCGTCTTGACGCTTGGATTCTTCAAAATGTGGCTCCAGCTTCCCACGGCGCTGCTTGCCGTTGCCGCCACCGTCCTTTTCACCCCAACTGTCCATGCCGCCGATCTGGAATCCGTGCTGGCTGGCCAGGTGAATCTGACAACATTTCGTGGTCTCGTCAAGGTACGCGCTGCACCAATCGCGTCGGCTCCGCCTCGCTGGCTCCCATGATTGACGAGACCAGAACCACACCGACATCTTCGCGAAGCTGCCGAAGGGCGTCACGGTTGCCGCGCCAAACGACAATGCCTTCCGGAAACTGGGCAACTGGGAGTCGTTCAATGAGAGCACCATCACCGCGACCCTCCAATACCACATCCTGAAGCAGGTCATCGGCATGGGGTCGATCGAGAAGGGCGACTCCATCTGGGCGTCGACGAGCCTGACCGACGAGAAGTTTTCCACCGTGACTGGCGGCCAGCGTCTCATCCTCACCAAGCAGCCCGGTGGCGAGGTGGTCTTCACCTCGGGTTTTGCTACGCGGGGTACCGTGATGGTCGAGGATCTCAAGTTCGACAACGGCCTCGTCCAGGTCATCGACTCAGTCATGCGCGTCCCCGAGACCCTCGAGTCCACCGCCCGCAGTGCCTACACCGACCTCACGGCCTTTGTCGGAGCTCTCTACGCCGCCGACATGATCGACGACCTTGCCAAGCTCAAGGACGTGACCATCTTCGCCCCGCGCAATGCCGCCTTCCAGGAGCTGGCTGGCACCTTTGCGAAGATGGATAAGGATAAACTGAAGCGCGTCCTTCAGTACCACATCGTGCCGGGCAACCTGACGCACGTCTGGGAGCTCAAGAACGCGAGCTCGCTCGCCACAGCTGACAACGGCAACAAGCTCACCGTCACGCGCCACACCAACTTCATCTACATCAACGCGGCCGAGATCATCCAGAGCGATATCCTGATTTCAAACGGGCTGGTCCACATGATCGACAACGTCCTCAACCCGGACGAGTCCGACTCTCGCCCGGATGTCACACTCACCACTGCTCAGGCGCCCGTGTTTACGCCTGTGGGACCCACCGAGACGGGGACAACGGTACCGATTCCCTATGCTTCGAATCTGCCTTGTACTGTGAGCTGCCCGGTGTCCCAATCTCCAGCTGCGGCGACTCCGACCACTGGTGGGAGCGGACAGGGTGGTTCATCCAAGAATGCTGGTGTTGCGGCCGCGAGGTGTACAGGGCTCACCGGGGCGGGTGTTGGGATTGGTCTCGCGATGGGCGCCATGATTGCCGGGTTCTGAGGGGGCAAGAATTTTGTTTTCAGGGAAGGAGAAGACCAGAGCCGGTCCTGTGTTGCTTTACGCGCTGATACCCTTTTGTTCTATTCTGCCGTATATATTGGCCTTGCGCCATCTTACAATTACAATGAAGATCTTTTGTTCTCAGCCGCATCCAGCGTGTGAGGGGATGGCTATGCTTGACCGGGACCGCCCGCCCTGTTGCCCCGTATCACCAGGGCGGGCCCGCCTTTGAGGGAGCCATCACCCTGATTCACGCCTCCTGCCGCCCTATTCCCATGCTCAACGAGTTTTGCAATCCACGATCACTTGACGAGACCTTATTGTCGAACCGTTTCCAATTTTCAAACCCGGTTGTTGCAAAGTCGAGGTCCGACCTGAACACTAAACTGAACACCAACCTTCTCGAAACCGTGACACACTTCTTCACCCGCGACCTCGCATCCATCACGGTACTTCTCCCGCATCAGGCCTCTCTCCCATCAACGAGAGATATTTCAAGAAAAACAAGAAATCCCCCATCAACGCACCACAACGCATCACAACAATATGCCTCGTCGCAGGTTCGAGTACCGTTGGGTCGCCTTCAACCGCACCCCGCTGATCGCAGCCTTCCTCCTCCTTGTCGGCGTGGTGGTCCTTCTCCTGGCTCCCGCCACGAAATCCTCGACCACTCCCCGCGACACGCCACTGGCCAGCCAGACGAGGGCTACCCAGATCCCCAACTTCTTGCACTATGGTAAGTGGCCCCTTTATCTTGTTTACTTCCCCGTGTAAACAAGTATTGTCCCACCTCTATCTGCACCTTTTCCACAAGCCCAAACTAACCCCCTCCCCAGCCGCTCCCACAACGACTACTCTCCCAGTCCACGCCCCCATTACCATCACCCTCACAACCACTACAACCACCATCAGCAGCACCCCCTACCATCCCATCAAAACCCCCACCCACACCACCTCGACAGACAACCTCAAGCACAACCCCACCCTCGCCACCACCTTGAACAAGCCCGCCACCACCACCTTAAACAACCCTCCCACCACCAGCCCAACCACCACCAGCACCCCCCACATCCCCCTAATC
>FTEL01010955.1_pt1 | contig 25606 bp, 30 predicted proteins | sample 1658911 | NCBI WGS metagenome assembly FTEL01 (sample SAMEA3914869, study PRJEB12502) | metagenome | biome: forest; material: soil | place: USA | collected 2012-03-12 | depth 0.1 m
CGGCCTGGTTTACCCGACCAAACCTGGGAACAAGAATCAGGTGTTGCCGATCGCCACTGCATTTGAACTCATCACGCACGCCGAGGTGTCAGAAAATGTGGAAGTGGTATCTCCTGGAATTAAACCTCTAGCCAGCCATCAACTTTTTATCCCCCGTTATCCCATCCCTATGCACCGGTAGCCCTTCGTTGTATATACGTCATTAGGTCGGAACTCATCACTCATCGTGCTGGTTGACTCATCGCCTGATGCCCGCCCATTCCTGCCCTGCACACCACCACGCCAACGGCTCAGGCAACGCCAGCCAGCTTCAGCACGTTGGGGTTGCTGCTGAAAAGTCCCTGGTTGGCGTTGTACAGAAGGAAGACGGTCTTGTTGACGATCTCGCGCGTTTCGTCATCGAGTTGCTCCGTGGGTGGGCTGAGAACCGCCTCAAAGACGGGGATCAGCTTCGGGGTGAGTTGCTGGATGGTGGGCTCATTGTTCTCATCTGCACCTTGTTAGTAGGGGCGGTAGGCAGCGGGAAGTAGAGCAACATACAAAGCTTCAGGATGCACTCATAAACGGGAGAGTTCTCCTCGTAGTCGTCCTTGAGCGGGAGCAGGCCGACCAGGGCGGGGAGGGCCTCGCCGAGGGGGATCTGATCAGGGTGGGCAATGGTCATGCGCGAGATACAGCCCGCAGCATTATCCTTGATGCGCGCCTCTTGGACCTGCAGCATCGGTTCGATCTTCTGCAAGATCGTCGCGTAATGAGGCAGGTAGGTGTTGCTGTCAGTCGAGTGGAGGATGAGCTGCCCCGTGGCGTACGCAGCGTTGCTCTTGGTCTCGAGGTCCGTGTCCGAGAGGCGCTTGAGAAGAAGTTTGAGGAGCTTCTCGGTGTACGGAGTAACGGCCGCCTCCATGTTGGCCGCGCACTCGGCAATGACGCCCACACCAGTGGACCGCTCAATGTTCTCCGACTCAGACGCCGCGAACCTCATGATGGGCTTCTCGAAGATCTTCCAGAGCTCAGCAAAGCCAGGTCCAAGAGCGACGGCAAGGCCGATGACGACATCGAGAGCCGTGTCAATGACCAACCAGTCGTACTCGGACGATCCCTCAACCTCCTGTTCCTCGTCCTCGTCGCCGAGGTCCTGTTGGCAAGGGTGGGAACGAGTGATGATGGTCGAGATGACCGTGACGACGTCCTTCACGAACTCATCCTGGGCAAGGATGGCGGGGCCGCAAGCCTTGAGGGTGGCCGCAACATTGCGGTTGATCTCGGTGACGACGGACCTTGTACCAATCAGCATCCGAACCCGAAAACAAATGGAACAAGATCAGAAGGTGAAAGGTGCAGTCAGAAGTAGATAAACGCTTTCTCAGCATCCGCATTGATAATGCGTTTGAGTGAGCTGGGTAGTAACGCAAGGTGGTCATCATGCAAAACAAGAAAAGCAGATGAGAGTGAACATACCGATCAGCTTCCTCGTGCCACAAAGCAAGCGACGCCTTGCAGACAATCTCGCCGAGCTTGACAAGCGTGACGCTCGGGCTCTGCTTGAGAGGAAGACCGGGCTCCCAGCTGGTGCCGGTCTCCTGCTCCATGAGCTGCCAGACACGGGCATAGGACCGCCAGAGAGTGGCGATGGCAGCCTTGCGGCAACCCTCGTATGAGTGCTCGGCGAGCGGGGAGATGCTCTCGACGGCCTTCTCGAGATACTCGGCAATCTCTTGCGCGCCACAGGCGTATGTGATGACGTCGCCGAGGATTTCGAGGGCCACCTCCTTTTCGAGCGCCGCAACTGAGACACCAAAGTCCTCATAATCGTCATCATCCTCGTCATCCATCCAGTCCTCGTCATCTTCCTCGGCGCTCTTGATCTTGAGCTTCTTGCCGGCGGTGATGACTTCGTTGTCGGTGCCAACGATGTCCTTTTCCTCTTCGCTGAGCGTCAGCTTGATCTCCTCCTCCTCGAGCTTCAGGCTCTCGAAGAGACCGTTAAAGACTCCCGGCAGGAAGGGCGCAAACTCCTTCTCATAGACCTTGGCGAGCGAGCTCCACAGGATGAAGCTGCTCTCCCTCAACCTCGAGTTGTCGAGCTGCAGCGCCTCCTCGCTGGAGCGCATCAGGTCGACGACGAAGGGCTGGAAAGACTGCGCACCAACGGCGGTGGCGATGCGACCGACCGAGTCGCACACGCCGCTGCGCAGAGAAAGCTCGTCCTCCGAGTCCTTGATGGTGAGATAGGCACCCAGGGCGTGCATGGTCTGCTCAAAGTACGGCTTGAAGTCCTCGCCGAGGCACTCGGCAATGGCGCCAATGGCACCCGAGGCGGCAACCTTGACCTTGAAGTCCTCGTGGGTGATGAGGGCGCCGATGTTGCCAATCAGCTCGCCGGCGTTCTGCTTCATGAACTCGCGGTCCAGACCTTCGGACATGGCATCGAGGGCACCGCAGACGGAGCGGATGATCTCGATGTTCTTCTTGGCCAGCTTCGAGTCCGGGGTGGGAGTCATGGCCGCCTGCAAGTTCTTGACGAGAGCAGTCATGATGGGCTCGTTGAACGCGGAGAGCTCCTCAGCAATGTCATCAGCCAGGCGGGCAAGGCCGATGAGGGCAGTGTGTCGGACGCCAACGTCGGCGTCGTTGAGCAGGTTGATGGCGAGGGGCATGATAGCCGTGACCTGGGAGGCAATAAAATCAGGCGCCCCCTCGACAACGGTGCCCAAGGCAAGGATGCCAGCCTTCCTGTAACCAGGCTCGGTGGAGGTTGCGAACTTGGGGAGGGCCTCGAGCAGCGGAACGATGACCTGGCGAGGCGGGAGGTCATTGGCGAGCTGGTCCAGCAGGGCCAGGGCCGACCGCGCAGGGCCCATCTCGTCCTCATCCTCATCATCGTCGATCTCGGTGAGGATGAGCAAGCTCTTTTGGGTGAGCTCTTGGCCCATGTCCTTCATGCCTTGGATCTTCATGCGGCGGTAGCGGACAGTCTGGGCCAGGAACGCAAGCGCCTGGGCGCGGACCTCGTCCTCGGCGTTCTTGTTGGCGGCTAGGTCGATCATGAACTGGACCAGGTCCTTGAGGTACTTTCCGAGAAGGGCCGACTCGTAAGCCAGGAACTGCTGGAAGACCTCAAAAGCCTGGCCGGTCTTCTCGTCGTCGCCGGACTGGACGGCGTCCTTGAGGACGTCGACCATGGGCGGAATGAGGGTCTGAAGAGCCGTGACCGCCTCCTCGTCCTCAAGGGGCTCGAACATGAGCAGCATCGCGCCGATGGACATCATCGAGTTGATGCGGACATCGGCGCTTTGGGGGTCGCGGAGGGTGTGGCCGAAGAGCTCGAGGAGCTTGGGGATCTCATCGGCGAACGCGGTGGGATTTTCCTCCAGCAGGCTGAAGATGATGTAGGAGCCAACCTCGCGCTGCCCCAGCTCGGTGCTGGTCGACAGGGTGAAGAGGGCGGGAATCAGGTCGGGCCACTCGCCGTCCTCGAGGTCGATGGCGGCGACGGCAGCAACAAGCCGGGAGTTGGCATGGCGAGCGCGGGGGGTCTGCTCGTTCATGGTGGCCTGGACAAGGTGCTGGCGCACGGCGGGCTTCTGCTCCTTCGGGATCTTCTCCCAGTGCTTGACCGCGAGGCGGGTGGCCTGGATGGCTGCCTGCTGGCGCACCGCGAGATCTGCATGGTTCAAGAGCTCCACGAGAAGCAACAGAGACTCGGGCCGGGAATAATAGTTCTTCTGCAGCTCAGCAGTGACTGCCTTGAGGTTCTGAGTGTCGGCTGGCGGAAGAAAGTCAGCGACGAAGCGAACCAACGCGAGCTCTTTGTCCGCAGGCAGAACCAGCGCGTCGGCGACCGAAGCGACTCAACAGTCGACAATCGACAATCGGCAGCGGGACTGCGCGGACCAAAACACAAAAACAATGAGACTTACGGACTTGCGACTCCTGCAGGAGCGCCGCCAACCGCTGCTGGTCCATGATGCACGCCTCGGATGCAAAAGAAAAGAGGAGAAGAAGGAAAAGCAAAAGAGGAGAAAAAAATCTTGAGGCATGCCGAAAAACGCGTGCCCCACTTACTATTTACGGCTGCGGGTCACCTCTGCAGACCGACACGTGACCGTGCAGCGAGCGTGTGGGGATGGAGGTTGCAGGGGGATGCCCCGAACGGCAACACTAAATCCTGGATCCCACTGCCGTTGAGACATGTTCCACACAACGACGATTTCGTTCACCTGCTCGACCATTTCCTTAATAGAAATTCTTCCATGGAAGAGCGCCTTTACTATCGTCGAGCTCGGAGTTTCCCTGACGTCGCACATCTGAAGGGCGACGAAGTCAGTATTGGTGTGCCATTTTCGGGGGGGTTAACCTACAGAATATTGCTGCGGCAGACAATTGGTGTCGTATTTGACCTCCAGCTTCGAACAGTGCCGCTCTAGATATGATGAAACGACGTGGGCCACGCCCCACGATGGAATGCGAGATGAGTTAATCATTTCAGTCTTGTTCCCGATATTTCAGCAAAGTTGGAACGACAGACGCCAAAATACATAGCAATCTCGTGCAAATGTGTCCCCCGATCTCGTCAGCAACATTTCGTGACCTCCAAAACATCAAGCGACTTCCGACGTCCATCCATAGCAATGTTTCTTCGCCCCCCCGCCCCCCCCAGACCCGTCAGTGATCACCTTCAGCCAGTCGTCGCTGCCTCCCTTTCTTCACCGTTCGTCAATCGGTGCTCGAAACATGGTGGACATCGGCGGGCCTCACCGCCACCAACCCAGCCCTTTGGATCTGTCGGCTCAACCTCCCTGCAATTCCCGCATCCATTCAGGTCAGTGAATATGATCACCCTTTCTCTCTTGCTGTGTAGTCTGTGTCTGTAGCATTTTTTGCATCGGCGCTTGATACCGGCGTTGTGCCAACCTTTCGTGTCCGCAGGCTCTGGTGCTCCGCAGTTACCGCATCCGTGCTGCACGATGACTTTGGGCGCCCACTCTTGACCGGAATGCCTTCTTCGGTGCATGTAGCATCTTTGGCATCGGCGGTTGTTGCCCTCAAAGTACCAGCCCTTTGGATCCGCAGGCTCTGGTGCTCCGCAATTACCGCATCCGTTCTTCACGACGACTTTGGGCACCCACTCTTGGTGGTGGTCTCTTCGGTGTCTGTAGCATCTATGGCATCGGCGAGCCTCGTTGAAGTCAACCCAGTGCCTTGTGTCCGCAGGCTCTGGTGCTCCACAGTTACCGCATCCGTTCTTCAACCTCGGCGGCCGTTCGGCGTGGTTCTTGACAATGTACGCAACACATTTCGCACAGCGTCGGTAAATTCCACGCCATAACCATCTCTTGGCGATCATCGGATCGTCTGACTCTGATTCGTGACAGTTACCGCAGCCGTGCTTCCCAACAGCGTTCGGATGGTTGCCCCTACGAAGGTCAGTGTATTGCAAGAGTGCTCAACGTAGATAAAGCACCACGTTACCATAAATCCGGATGCCGTTCGACGCGATGTTCCAGACGATAGAAAAAGCAAGCCTGGCATCGGCGATGCTCACCGAGACCGTGAAAAACGAGTTTGGCCGACCCAACAACATCCCACTCGCCCACACCACAGTGCTGACATCCCTGATGCTGTTGGGCGTATGTTTCGACGTCGAACGCCGCGCCCTGACTCCGTCGCGTGGCCGAACAATGACTGCACATGGAGTTCGACCCTTCTCCAGAGAATGCTTGACCTGTGAGGCCACGGGGTTCGTGGCATCGGATGCATGGGCCACCGCTCATCCACTTCGGGTCCAATTTGCGCTTCTCCTGAAAATGTGCTGGACACAGTCGTGGCCCAAGAACGTCGCCCGCGTTCAGCAATCCCATCCTCTTCGTCGTTCGGCCACATACATGACAGCCTGCGCTAGTGATGCGTTGACTGGGAAAGTACGGCTGAGCGAGGCACCATGCCCCGTTCAGTGCAAACAGAACGAAATTGGGGCTTGCCGAGGTTGGTGCATCATTGTTGCGACCGAACGCACCCACTCGCATGTCGTTGATGAAAGTCACCACATCGTGTCGATGGAACCCTCCCGTTGGTGGCCCGACGGTGTTGAGATAGGCCATCGTCAGTCCTTCGATGAGGACAGAGAGAGCCGCGTTGCGTTGCTCGCCCGCGGGCAAGCGAGCAATGGTGAAGAACCGAGTCGAGACCCCAGGTCTTCCAGCAAAATCATAATGCCGTCCTCGATTCATTTTCGTGACCTTGCCGTTGCGTCTTTGTCTGATCGCGAGCCGATGCTGACTGACTCGCAGAGCGATACCGCCTTTTTTGTTGTAGCTCGAGCCGGCGTAAACCCCTGTGTTGAGCGTTGACCGAGAAACCATTGCGGTGCCGAAGCTGAAATCAGCAGGACCCCGTGTGGAGAGATCTGTCGTGTCTGATGCCACCTCGAGCGTTGACCGAGAAACCATTGCGGTGCCGAAGCTGAAATCAACAGGACCCTGTGTGGAGAGATCTGTCGTGTCTGATGCCACCTCGAGTGTTGACCGAGAAACCATTGCGGTGCCGAAGCTGAAATCATCACGGCCCCGTGAGGAGAAATCTGTCGTATCCGATGCCACCTCTTTGTGAGAAACCGATAGGTAGCATCCCCAATCCTTGGAGTCTCGATCTACCACTGGCAGAGAGTGCAAATCCTTCACTCCAAGGCTTGAGCGACCGAGAATCTCCTTGACATTTTCGGAGATAGATTCGACCACGTTGCGATGCAATATCTCCGGGTTGGCGTGGACCAAGACACGAAAGCAGGAGATGGCCATTGGCCCATTGTCTCCATAGATGCTTGCGAAGTTCTCGACTGTGCCGACTGATCTGCACCAAGTCGTCATGAAGTTGATCATGCTGAATATGGCGCGTTCGAAACGGTTGACGTTGATGGCGCGTTGTTCAGGGGAAGTGTCGATGGGGACAGCCTCCTCCCAGACGCAGGAAACAAAAGAAGCGTCTGCAACATCAAAGTTGCCGAGCTGAACTGCCCCTTCCCCGATGTGCCCGGTGGTGTTGTCATCTTCTCCGGAGTCGAGGTACTCAAAATCGAAGTCGTTTGGATCGAGGCCGTCAGCGCCCTGGAGAAAATCCTCGTCGTCCAGGGGGTCATTGTCGGAGGCATCGCTCGGGGCAAATTCTGAGCCAGAGGGCATATTTTCGTCCTCTTCATCGGTGCAGTCGGCTTTGGCGGCCCGTCCGCTCTCCAGGATATCCTGTGCCGAGGAAGAACCTAGCTCGTTGGCATCGGCGAGGCCAGGCGCGTCGACTCCGGCGTCGGACAACGGGCCCGGATGGACAAAATCCTTATCTTCATTCAGTTCGTCCAGCGCATTGCTCGGAGTACACACCCGATTAGAGAGCGTCGCTTCGGCTTCTTGACCCGCGTGGTCGATCTTGGAGCCGGCCTCGCTCTCCCGGGCAGCATGCGTCGAAGAAAAGCCCTGCTCGTCGGCGTCGACCAGGTTGGGAACGTCAATGTCAATGTCAATGTCAGACAATGGGAGCGGTTGGGAAAGGGCTTCGTCTTGGGGGTCGTCAGACGCATTGCTTGGGGTGTACTCTGAGCCGGAGAGCATCTGCTCGCCGGCCTCGACGTCGTCATCCGCTGAAGAACCCTGCTCGTCGGCGCCAGACAATGGGCCCAACTGGAGGGGAGCCTCATCGTTCTGGGGGTCAACGTCGGATGAACTGCCCGTAGGGGTATATTCCGAATGGCTCTGAAACTTGGCTTCTTCGTCGTCGACCCAGCCAACCGAGCTGGGCCCGCTCTCTAGGGCGCCGTGTCCCAAAGAGCCTCCCTGCTCGTCGGCTTCGACACCGTCAGCGACTGACAAGTCGCCATCGTCGTGGGCAAAGTCCTCCAAGTCTGCATCGTATCCATCGTCAGACACGTCGACGACTTGTGTGAGTCTGAGTCGCTTGGGGGCGGGGGACGGCGAGGTCGATGAGCTCCGCCGCTCGTGGCGTTTAGTGTTGTGGCTGGTCCTGCGGTCCTCGGGGACTGGCTGTGTAGAGCCGAGGACAAGCGGGGTATTTGAAAGGTCGAGAGTGTCAGGGGGGCGTGAGTGGCCGCGCTCGGAGGGAGTAGACGGCGAGTGGTCGATGAAAGTGGTTTGCTGAAAGCCAGGCTCCAAAGACGTCTTCTCAACTGTGTTGTTCAGCCCGTATGTCTCTCCGTTATTGCCCCAGGGAGACTGATCCTGGACATCGGGGGTTTCCCGCTCGGCGAGAACCGAATGGGGGTCGACGGAGTGAATCGGCTGGTGAGAGTCAGGCTGTGAGGATGGGCCGCCGAGAGTGTTGATTGGCCCGGGTGTCCCTTCATCGCCCCAGGGAGACTCGTCTTGGGAGTCGGGGATTACCCGCTCGACGAGAACCGAGCGTGGGTCGACGGAGTGGATGGGCTGGTGAGCGTCGGGCTCTGAGTACGGCCTGCCGAGAGTGTTGGTTGGCGCGGGGATTTCTTCATCAGCCCAGAGCGACTCGTCTTGGGAATCGGGGACTTCCCGCTCCGCAGAGATGGAGGGGAGGCCGATAGAGTGTGTAGACCGGCGAGAAGACTCTGATGACGGCTGGCCGAGAGTGTTGGCTGGCCTAGGAGTATCTTCATCGCCCAAGGGCGACTCGTCCTGGGAGTCTGGGATTTCCCGATCGGCGAGGACCGACGGCGAGTTGTGAGATGTGTAGGTTGGCTGCGGGGCGTGAATCTCGACGGATACGGAGTTGTCGGAGACGGAGTAGTCGGAGAAGGAGCCGTCAGATGAGGTCTCGTCCGAGAAGGAGTCGTCGTCGGCTAGCAGAATCTGGACGGGGTCTCTGATCGGTGTCCCCAAGATGATAACGGGATATGCGTCGGGGTTTTCGGTGTCTGATGACGGCGGGGTGGTCGGGGCGACTTGGAGATCGGCCATGCCCTGCCCATTGGCTCCGCCAGCTCGAGATCTGGTCGACACCATGGCGAAGAGGGGCGTGGGTGTCGGGGGCGGCGATTAGACAGTTGATGATACGGGCCAGACTTCGCGCTTGACAAACAAAAAGTCCCACGACAGAGACCAGTCAGCTCTCACAGAGACGAGATTCTTGACTCAGCCAGGTCACTTTCTCGGCTTTGCCCTAATTCTCGAGAGGGAAGGGACGGTCACCAAGCCCTATCTTCACCAGATCGCTGAAGCGGAAGGAGGCACCGTCAGTCCCCTCCGCCCTGAACCTCGGTGCCTGAAAATATTGGCAAGCAGCCAGGGGCTGTGCCGTTGCCATTGTCGATCCATTGTCGTGGGTGATTGTTGCTTTAAACCTGTGTTTGAGATTATCAATACCAGCGAAGCTTTCGTCGCGGGCGGGAGGTCACGGTACCGGTTGGGCAATTGAGGTCGGTGGTTTGGTCGGAACGACTGGGAAGAGGGACTGGTCAGTCGGAGAATAGTTCGTTTCGGAACTCGCTGATAGCAGTTGTCGCTCAGGTTTGTGCAGTGGAATGGTTGCTCTGGGAGAGAGTTGCTCGACGCGCTGGGTTTTGGGAATGGCTGGTCGGGGAATGGCTGTTGGGGTCTGGGAACTGTTAACCCGGGCGCCGTTTGGTTTGGGAATGAGGTTGTTAGTCTGAAGTGTGGTTGCTTTGGGAGCACGACCGGGCTGATAGGAGGGAGGTGTTGTTGGGGAGCTGGTTGCTCCTTGGGTCAAGGTGCTCTTGAGGCAGGGATTGGCTCGCCAGGGGGTGGGTGTTTTGCAGTGCGGTTGAAGGAAACGACTGTTTGGGGGAGTGGTTATTTTGGGGGGCGGTTGTTTGGCGGACTCGCTCCCGCCACGCGTTTTCCTAAGGCCAGTCAAGTTCCCAGGTGATATCTCACAATAATGACATGGAGTTACTGGGGCATGAAGTCGTAAATGACTGCTGTGATGGCGTTGGCTGGCCATGCTGTCCTTCTGCGCCGGCTTCTAGGTACCCTGCCCTGGCCTTGCGCTTGTCGCGCTTCCGTGTGAACTGCCGGATGAACAAACAGGCCGACTCTCACCAACACTAGCTAGTCCGACCATTCCAGGGCTTCACCAGGCGCCCAATTCCTGCACTTTCTGCAGCACACGAGGGCCGCGCTGGCCGTCGATGGCGGCGCATCTGGCGCGCGGTTAGCGGGTGAGGTGAGAGCAAGCTGTCTGGAGGTAAATCTTGTTGTTTCTGGCGGAGATATTGGTCGGCCACACGGAATGGCGTACAGTGGCGACAGTTTCGTCCTGGGTTATTTTGTCAATACCGCGTCGGTGGCGCGAGGGACTAGACCCCTTATTACAGCGCACGGGGCCCCCGACCCCTTTAAGAACCGTGGCGTTGGCATCGTTTCCGGGAGGCGAGCCACCGCCGAGAAGACGATTTGGTCGGCGGCAACATCTTATTGTTGTCGGCGGTCATGGCAAAGGCCCATGACGGGGATGGCCGCAGTGTGACCGCCTCTGGGGCCGCTGGGCCGACGGCGCTGGCTGCGTTTTGGTTCCAGAAGCCCTGAGTGTTGCAATTGTCATGGCTACCGTGATGATTCCAAATGCCATTATGTGGTTTGAAGTCCCGACAAAGGGTTTCTAAACATTGTTGTAGAATTTATCGGATAAGAATACCTGATGATGTTGCTGAAGACCTTGTTGGAACGCTTGTTGAGCCGTGTCGCTGGTGGCCTTTGTCGGTGTTGTAGGAGACCTTGCTGGTGCGCATGAAGTTTTTGCTGGCCGAGCCATTGAAGCGGACAAATCAGGCGGTAATGTTATTCGTTTGTTGTCGGAGACAGGCGGAACGGCCGGTTGTTGAGGACGTAATCCTACTGAAAGTCTTGTTGGTCCAGGCCAGGCTGGATCTTGGACCCGACATTTCAACCCGTTGTCAGCAATTTTGAGGGGAAAAGGCAGCCAAATTTATAAGAAACAGGCCTGGTGAAGCAAGTCGCCGGATCTGCCTGGTTGAAATCGAATACTGGAATTGACACTTCCAGCTCAGTCAATGCCTCAGGTACGTACCTAGGCACTCTTACCTTGCTTGTATCTCCCAACAGCGGTTTGGCCGATCCCCCGAGTCTTTGGAATCGCCGTTTGCAGTTTTAAGCAAAGTCGGCGTAACTGCGACAATAATGCCAACAGTGATCCAAAATCGTCGCCCCGACGCACATTTGGACGATGATGCAGCCGAAGGAAACTTCGTCTACGTCGTGGCTGGGGACAGCTGTTTGTTTTTGCCGTCATCGCCACCAAACAGACCATGTACCGCGCAAAACACTGCGAGAAAGTCAAAAGCCGCACAGGTAACAAATCAAGCCCAAAGGGCCAGATTTTCTTCAGTCCTGCGATGACCAGACGCCGGTGCTGCTTGTTAGTTTGAAGGTTGGCGACCAGAAAAAGCAATCTGATCAGGACGCAAATTGCCCCCACAGCTTGCAACTCCAAACCTCCCACCAACTTCCCTTCACCCATCACCATCAAGCGGCACCTCTGGTAACCTGCACCTATCGAGCACCTCATTACCATAGATCTAACATTGCTTCCAGATTCTCGATTAACTGGAAGGTGCCGCAACTCTCCACCCGCGTTTCCGATCGTGTCGTGCGCTCCGGTCAAGGTCAGTATGATAATTCCATTGGGATACATCTTCGCGACAATGAACTGACGGGACTCTAACAGCTCTACAATCTCAAATTCTTGATAGCGACATACAATCATGGCCATGGTGACGTGGTTTCACTCGACCCCGCCGCATTGGGCGTCGGTCGAACTCCCCTTCTTTCACGGCGCCTACGCCTGCGATATTTTCGACGGCGTCAACGTCGATTTCCCCGAGAAGGAGCCTGGTAGGCTCATTTGGAAGTATGCCAACGACAGAGAGGTGTATATTGGACCGCGGATCATCAACACGCTTCGAGGCTGCAGCAACCGGTACGACGCGATGAAAGATTTCCGTGCTTACCTCTGGGCCCGGAGCGGTAATGCCTCGACTCCGACCATCACCAACAGCTCCACCGCAGAGGACTTCAAGCTCCAGGTCCCAGCTCTCGACATCGATTTTGCGTTCGTACAGCACGGTGGCAAAGAGTATGGGTTTGCCTTCACTCGCATTGCGGGAACGTCCATTCCGGTGGATATCGCAGAGGCGATGAGGGCAGCGGTCAACCCGCTGGACCCTAGCTGGGTCACCCCAGCCCTGTTCTTTGCTCCGCACCATGCGGTTATCAACCCCCATGGTGGCTCTTCAATCGAGCGGAATGCAGCAGTTGGCACCCATCAAGACCTCGTTTACGACGCAGTCGGCCGTGCCCTCGCTCGCGCCCAAGTCGAGGACGCGGACATCCAGAACTGGGAGGCGCCGGGAGCCTTTTTCGACATGGCGTCATTCAACCCTTTGCTGGAAACTCCAGACTACGACGGCCTGGCGGACATTGAGAGCATCTCATACGTGTCTGGGCAGGATGTGCCGCCTCAGCTGAGTGGTTCGTCATAGACTCCGTCGGAGTTGGGCGACAAGGCATCAAGTGCATAGGACATCGATGCGATGGTTTGCGTGAATGGGATTATTCCCGGATGCAGTGCTTTGCATAGTTTGAGGGTGGAATCAATGGTTGGTGCTTCTTCTCCAGGATGAATGCGGTGCTTTTGCATGCCTGGGCTTGGGTTGAGATCACGGGGCTGCGGTCGAGGCCATGAGGCCGGGAATGAGACCATGAGACTAGAGGCGAGACCACGAGACTAGAGGCGAGACCACGAGGCTAGACGCGAGACCACGAGACTGGGGGTTTCCTCTCGGTTAAGGTGTGGATGAAGTCATGCATTTGAAGTCTTGAGTATGTCCTGTCCTGTGTGAATCATTCAATTCTGTGGGTCGCTGCACCACCACATCTGGAGTCAGGCCCGGGACCCAGATCACTACCTGTCAAAACCAAAGGGCCCTCGGCCGCATTGGCGGCTGGGAAATTAGGCTCTATAAGACCTCTTTTTCCTAAGTGCATGTATAATTTTCTAGCATTTGACTTCAATCAAGGCACCAGTTCTGAGCCGATCGCCAGTTCCATTTGTAGTGTGCCACGAGCTGTTGCGCAGGTATTTCAGCCGGCCGTTTGAACTTGGAGCAGTTCCATAAGAGTCTCATCTGGAGTCTTGCCTCACCGACCGCGTGAGCAAGCCAAAAACCCACGAAATGACACCTGCAGAAAGAGCCCGACCGCTTCAGCCAAAAGGAACTGGAAATGGATACCACCCTCCAAACATAAGTATCGGCCTCGCCGGAGGAAGAACATGCTGAGGTTTCGAGGCTACGGCAATAAAACCAACAACCAACGCAGGCGCCCTCACAGTAGTGAGAGAACGGGCCAGCAAAGCCGCGAAGACCAGGCAAAGCCGCAAAGCCGCAGAAGGTGGAAAACGGGCCGACCGGGGCATCAACAAGAAAGCCGACGTCGGCATCGCAATAACCCGACCAGACTGCCCAAAGCAAACCTCGAATAGCCGAACGCCCGGCTCGATACTTAAGAACATGCCGACCACGGCACGGCCAACGAGCCAGACGACCAAGAAGACCCTGAACGCCAAGGCTCTCGGCGTAACAACGCCAGCCACAAGGCATAATAAGAGGAGGACGATACCCGGAATGCACAAGGACGCCCTCACGCCCAGAGACGCTCACACGGTCAGTCCCTCCGGCAGATGAAGCGCACTCGGCCATGTCTGCGGGCACACACGCCCAGAGCAATAAAGCAGACACAGCCGTCGCCAAACGCCCTGCGAACAGCCTTCCACTTGTTTCCCAACAACGCCAATCGTCCGACGGGAAACCTCCCAAGGACCAGAGAGTCAACGCCAGGGCGCAACGCTACAGCACAATCACGACTTCCACGCAACACCCAGTTACCGCGCCTCCGGCGTGCATACCCAGACTTCGAAAGGCGATGCCCTCTAGCGGGCTCTGCTCACACGGCCAAACGCCATCCACGTCACCGCGTTTGTGGGCACCCACGCCTCGGTACAACGACGTCGTCACCGTGCTGAGCCCAAGAAAACGGCCTCCCAAACGGCCTTCCACGCGAGAAATCTGCCCTTTGTGACGCCCACAGCGGACATTCGGAAGCCAAGGACTGACATCGGACCAAGGCGTTGACCGTCAGACCAAGGCAGCCACGGCAGACAACCACCAATAAGTCATCACCGCAGCCAGCGGGTACCAATTCAGAACCTCACTCCAGCCAGGGTGGAAGCAGCGGAAGGCCAAGGTTCCAAGCCAACGTACTAAGCCAAGGCACTCGCTCAAGCACCCACTCAAGGGGCAACCAGTCCCCGATAACCACCAAGAATCTATCACGACAGCCAATTTGGTTCCAAACCAGGACCTCAGGGCAAAGGCCGCAGAAGGCCAGGAGCCCAGTCAGGAGCACTCAATCAGGGCCACACAACCATGCACCCAGTTCAGGGGCAAATTCAGGGGTAAATTCAAGGGCAACAGTCAGGGGTCCGCTCTTGAAAGTAGTAAACAAACTGGGTTCCAAGAATACAAAAGACCGCGGCAAACGCGTTTGTGGATCAAGATTCGGGTCCCAGAGAAAGGACCCGATCCTCAAGGCACGAGTTAAACCCAAGGGATGGCCGCGCAATGCCAAGGAAAGGAGGATTAAGGAGGGCTTAGAAGGTGCGAATGGCTTCACTTTTACCCAAACAGAAAACAAGGCAGGGCAGGCTGGTATCAGTCAGCCAGTCAGCCTTGAGGGGGCGTGTCAGAACTCGGCCCGCACTTGCGACTGGGAAATTAGGCCCCCCAGCACCCTTTTCCTGGCTATCTCGCCTTCCTACCCTTTACATTAATCAAGACCAGTTCCGAGACGATCGCCAGTTCCATTTGCAGTGATCCACGCTGTTGTGCAAGTCTTTTAGCCTGCGTAGCGCTCGGCCGTTTGAATTGAACACAACCTCCTTTCATTCACACGTCATGACATTCATGGCGTTACCTATCACCACTCTTGTCAACAACCATCGGGTGCTTGGAGGCTTGATGGCCGTCAAATGACTAACCGAACTACCACGTCCAAGCTTCTCTAGCATCGACCTTCCGACATATCAAAGCGGTTTTTGGTTCTGATCTCAACTCTTCTATAGATGTTCGGGCCGTTCGTCTACCCATCACCTCGCCATTCTCTTTATGTTTCTCCACCAGCTCACCCTTGCTCGGCTTTGGGACTTCCATTTTTGACGTCACCACCCGCTCAGCACGTGTTGAAAGTTGTTGGAACCTGCAGAAGCAACCGACCCCATGGGCAGCGCGAATCTGGCAATATCCATTTTGATGTGATACGAACAGGCACGTTCCTCATGGAAAAGCAATGTCCGTTAGACGAACTTTCTTCGTTAGCAGGTAAGTCCCGTAGCTTAAGTTGACCTAGGGCTTTTCAGTTGTCACGGAAGTTGACGGAACTGCGCAACCTCTCAGGAAAAGGTCGGGTAGTTGAGGTCACGGTCAAAAAGGACCAACTAACCACTGTACAGAAATGAGGAGGGCAGAAAAACTGGCCTGGAGAGAAAGGGACCCTCGTGGACTTGGCCTTTAGCCTCCTTTTTCCTTTAAGGCCGCACAACAATGGGAAAATGAAGGAACAGTTTCTCTTTTGTGCGGGGCCAGCTTTCTTGCTCGTTGACAAGTTCCTTGCGCTTAGCCGCATAGCTCTAAGCTGCAACTGAGCCGCAGCCAGCAGGCGGAAATTTAGGTGACACGCGGCCGAGAGTCGTAGCCAAACGAAGTCTGTTTCTGGGACCTCTGCTTCACCCTTTTCGTTGGAAACTTCCTTTCTTCCACAACATCGATATGAAACCAGCAGAGCCTTGCTATAAAGATGAGGCGAGAAGCGCGGGCGACCAATGGAGGGAAGATTGCAGGTCTGCAGCATCGAAGTTTTGTTTGGGCGCACTGGCTTCGGGCGGTATCTTGACTTTGGCCAGGGCGCCGAAATGCCACAGTTGTGGACCGCAAACACCAGCAATTTGCCAGTTGGATTTCTCTTTGTTTTTCTCCTTGCATGCAACCACACCTCAGGATATGCATGTTGAGGAACAAGTTGAATGCGACTCGCCAGCATTGAAACTTGTGAAGCTCACCAACCAGTCAGTGAGCTCTTTCCACCATGATTCATGTTTCAAGCCCGAACTTTCTCTCCAAAAAAAAATCTTCCTCAGCCACCACCCTTCTCCCATTTCCCAACCCCAAACCTCCTCCCTTTCAACCCTCCGACTTCATCTTCCCTTACATTTGACTCCCTCAGTCGAACCACGCCGTCCGTAAGCAACGAGGTAAACGTGACACCTCAAATCATTCCGATTGACATCGATATCTGATTTTAGAATAGCGTCGTTTGGGCTAGAACGCGCTCAGAGGTGTGGCTCGGGACAATTTGCCGTTTGCAACGTCCTCATTCGACCGCAGCACTCACCTCCTGCCCTGCCTCCATCGGCATCTCTCAGCTGCTCTAACGAGCCGATGTTTCGCAACGCACCGCGGCGTTAGAAGTAAGTATAAATCATCCCGATCATCTCGCGGTCAACAGGTATTAACATTTGTCGTTGCTATAGCTCTATCGATATGGCCTCCGACAGTGCGCGAGGCGGTGCCTCTCTTCTCCTCATCACGATGGAGAACAAGAAAGCAGCGAGAGAGCACCTCGAGGCAGTCGCCCTCGCCGATACGACAGGCGCTGCGACCCGGTTCGTGAAATGGAACAAAAAGTTCAACAGCGCATTTACCGGTATAACGGTCGAGGACACTACCGCGATTCTCCGGGAGTTGAGCCGCTCTAACGCCGCGGCGTTGCCATCGAACCACGCTGCCTGGAAACGCGTAACGAGCGTCGTTGGCAAGGTTCAGCAATGGATGCAGGGACACAACAGTTGGAAGGAGGCATATGGGCAAGGGAATGCAAAGATGCTCATGCCCTTTATCCCAACGACTCGAGCTCTCGCGGCGCTCAGGTATCTCGACCTGAAAAGTGATGCGCTGCCTTCCACGCTCGTCGAAGAATTCGGCAAGATCAAGCTCAAGTCGCATATTGAGGGACACGACAACCTCGACGCTTGGTGGTCCGGGGCTAGCTTGAACGACGACACCTGGAGGGGAACCCACATGAAAAGCCCAGGGAGATCGAATGCGACGCTCGCCATCGACTTCGAGAGGTTCTTCAAGGCTACGAGAATCTGCTTGACGGGGGTTGTGGTGGAAGGACACCAGACCGGGTTGCCACAAAAACCGCCCGCAGATCACACGCCAAACAGAAATGGCTCACATCGAGCGTCTACGTCGGCTGCCGGTCCAAAGCCAACGTCGGATCAACATGAGTCAGGCTTCTTGTCCGACCTCGACGACTTCATTCCCAAACAGGAACCCCGTCCGGTATTCGACAGCGAGAGCGACACGGAGTCCCTCTCGGGAGACAGGGCGAAGAACACGAAACAATCGAACCTGAACTCCTGGACTTGGGAGTTTGAGACGTCGAGCCCCCGGCCGATGGGTAGATACTCAATGCAGAGCAATGAGCACGAACAGGGTCGATCGCGGAGCATGTTCCGCGAAAACCTTGCTCATGGTGAGTGGTATGGCGGGAAGCGCGGAGCTAGCAACGCTGATGGCATGTATGGGGGGAAGCGACCAAGGACCAGTGAAGAGTTTCCCCCCCCCCCGAACTCAACACCTCGGCTCGCAGAACAGACCAACTTTGGTGGGGAGTTTGGTCTGGACATTGACTCAAGAGGTGGATTCCCCATGGCGATTGATCGGGTCCGATCCGATATCACAAAGCTCTACGCAGATTACCGGTTGTACCAGGCGGGTTACCGTTCACAGCTGGTTGCTCTGAAGGATCAGCAGGCTGCTTTGAGAAATCAGCAGGTCGCTTTGAACGAACAGTTCACCGCTTCAAAGGCACAGCATGACATCACGAAGCGACAGCACGAGGCGGCAATCCGTAGTCTCCAGACAACTCTCGCGTTGCTCGAGGGTAAACTGGATGTCACTCGGCCCAAGGGCTCCAAGACCAATGCGACTTCCGGAGCGGCTCGTGGCGCCTCTCTTTTTAGTGACAGCGAGCCAGATGGAGTTTAAGGTGGATCGAGGAGGGATGGGCTCGAGGAGGGATGGGCTCGAGGAGGGATGGGCTCGAGGAGGGATGGGCTCGAGGAGGGATGGGCTTGAGGGGTCGTCTGGAGAACAGAGGCCACAGCGTACACAGCATCCCCGGTTTAGATGCTTGCCGCTTTCTCGGCAGAGACCGAGGTCACGAGGTCAAGTCGACATTCGAGGGGCGGGACGTCTTTTGCTGCCTTGATTTCTTTTTCTTTCTTCACATTTTACACTTTTTATTTTCATCCCCGAGCGTTGGGCAGGAAAACGGAGATGGCCAACCGGCCGGAGATGCATTCCAACAAGTTTACTCCTCATATTGCATGCATGGTAGTTATCAACGAATCAAAAGTACTGCCTTTGATATCGCGTTACTCTGAATAATGAAGCTGGCTCGTATTAATCTCCTTAGGGAGGGCGAGATTAGTGGTTGGTTAGGTATTCTGCTGGGTTGGTGGTGGGCGATCGGAGGGTGAGTTTGCCTCTAGGTGGGGGAGGAGGAGGATGAAGGGTGGCGTTGTCGCTGTTGCCAAACCGCGAGGGAGGCAAGGGATGGGTGGGGGTGGGTATCATTGTGGACGTGGCTATCGTTTACCGTAGACGGATCACGAGAGCAAGTTGATGACGGAACGTTTATCACCGCACTATTGATGGCCACGAGCACCCTATGGACCTTCAGATATGCCGGGCTCCTCGGTCATCCACGTTACCGGTCTGTTGCTGTAAGATGCTCTCCATGTACGCATGGGAGTGCAAGTTCTCAAAGCTACCGCCTGCAGCTCTCGTCGGCGCCCTCGAAGCGCTCGCCGAGCGCACGACAACAAAGCTCTACCCGCAATATGATGTCGAGGCTAGTCCTGACACTCTCCAAACACCCCAATACGAGAGAGGTTCGTCCAGAGGGACCACATCGAGCCGCATGGGGGGCTTGACCACGCCCACGCCGGCAACGCTCTTGCGTGCATGATGACCAAGGCGTCGTCGGTGACCGGGCGCGGACTGGGTAATACACGTGGATGCTAATGGTTGTGCCGCGCCCAGTTCGCTCATTGGCTAGTGGGGGGCTTCCCGAGAGTACAGAGAGGGCAAGACGGACGCGGGGTGTTTCCATGTTGCTGAATGTATCAGGCGGGAAAGACTGCCTGCAAATCTGAGCCTGGACCCGCTGTAGCTTACCCAGCTTAATAGGTGAATCAAGAGCTCACCAAGTTGGGGTGGTGGCGATGTGGGACAAGGGAAAAGAGGGCTGGGGATGATCCTAAGTGGATGTCGAGGTCGCCGCCAAGCTCCCCGCTGTCAACCAGCTCGGCAATTAAACTCCATGGCCGCCCCATCGGACCGAAATGCGGCGGCTCTCTTGGTGTTTTCCCTCCTTCACCTCTTGTGTTCCCTCTCCTCCTCTTGGATCCTCTCCAGCTCCTGGGCCTCTCTAGGGGGGTGTGATGGGAGGGACCGTCGATCATGCTGGGCAGCATTGGTGTCACCGATCTCGATAACTTGTTGTGATTGTCGGCCAGAAGTATCGCGGTCGCAGGGCTGGGAATAAACTTATTAGATTGAATTAGAATGAGTCGAGAGAAAGATAGAGAATCTGGGATGCACCAAAAGAAGTGTGTGAGTGGTGCAATGCCGGAAACGGTCGCCTGGTCCATCGGGTTTGAGGCAGATGCGAGAGGGATCTCCGCGAGGTGGGAGCACGCATGCAAGAGACAGAACGAATGGTAGTGATATGATGCGTGTCCATGCGTACCTAAGCAGGCGAGGGCGACGACGGTAAGATGATGAACTTGCGCCAGTATGCACACTTGCTCAGCCATGATGGCCGCGAGAAACAAAAATGCTGGCAATCATTTCCCTGCTGCCCCGCCTGACTGTGCTGCGATGGGCGTCCCCGGCCGGCCAGGGAGCTGCGTGGCTTTCCCCGTGGCGTTTCGCAGTGGGCATCACGCACGGGCCTTCAGCTCTCGGAGCAATGCGCGCCCGTTTCTGTCTCTATTTTCCCTTTGTAGGTAGTTAGTTTTTAAGTGAACCAAATGCCAGAGTGAATTTAATACCGACACTTATTCTCTGCAGCCGGTGCCAGGTGCCAAGACAGACAGAGACAGGGTCAACAAGGCCAACCCGCCAAGGCACGTTCCAACGACATGAACCAATTGCCTAAATCAGACAACTGCAGGTCGCTGATTACCGCCAACGAGCAGGGCGGGCATCGTCGAGACACTGAAACGGCGCGAGGTATGCTCAAATGAAGCTTCATTCGAACATGGCCGAGACCGGCATTCCGGTCTCACACCTGACATACGCCTATTATGGATGCATCTCATTCTGTTTATTTAACTATCCTCCCACCTGTGTAAAGGGTATCTCGCTACGATCAATGCTATGGTTGCTCCCCCTGATACCCTTCCAGCCTCAACTAGCAGCTATTATCTGTCAACCATTGTCAGTGCGGTCTTTTAAGTTAAACGATTGGAGCACTGCTAGTTGTGCTATGTGAACCTTGAATAGCATAAAAACTCCAAACTCAGGCACATCTCCTCCAGTCCCACTGAACATCGAATCAACCCCTCCCTCTAACCGTCCTGCAAGAACCCTCACTCGGGCATGCCGTCCGTTCCACTTACGGGATCGAGTCAATACCGTCGAATCCATCGTACTCGGCAGTCTCCACCAACGCATCATACTTGTCAACGACAACAAAATCCCCATCCGTAATTGTCTTGTGAATACATCCGGCGACTGGGACAGTATTGAGAGCGCGCCTGAATGCGCCGATCAAGAGTTGTACGTGCGAACGCGACGCCTCCATTTCCTCCATCACAGAGTTGTAGCGCAGGGCCTCGACTCCGTCTGTCTCGTCAGGGCCCCACATGTTGCTGGCTTCTGAAAGCCATCCCGAGAGGCGCGTGTCGATGATGGTAAGCTTGTTCTCCTTCCATGCGTACGTGTTGGAAATGTCGCGTCCCTCGTTTCCGAAGTCAAAAGGGTCGTCAAGAAGAGGGCCCTGGAACCCTCCAGATGGATTGACTGCTTGGTGGTACGGGGCGAGTAACGCCGCAATTGTCACCCGGGGAGGCGCATCATCGTCCATCGCCGCCCTCGTGGCCTCGGCAAAATCCACGGAAACTGAGGTCGCGCTGATGCAGGTATACGCGAAGCCGTAGTGCAGAAATTCCTCCTTGTAAACGACGGCGAAAACGATATCGAGGGCCGGAGGATGGACTTCGTAACCCGCCAATGGATTTGTCTCGGTGACGGGGTCTTGAAACCTCGAAGTCGCTGTGATAACCGCTTTGAAGGTGTTGAATCTCCGAGCCCAGCAGTCCGTGCGGAACTGGGGCATTGCCTCCGACGAAGTCTCGCAGCCTCGGAGCTGGTCGAAGGCCCGCACTGCATTGTCGATTGACGTCGAGCAGCTCCTCGACAATCTCAGGATTGTTTTCGCCGCGCCCGAGGCTCTCAGGGCCCTGCGCAAGATCCAGACCGGCCTTTCCACGTCGCATTCCCATTGACGCGACGATGATAGCCCGTTCTCGACATTCATTGACTACACTGGTCAGCTTGAGACTACCTAAGCTCGTCGCTCATGCGAACTGTGTTTCCACATTCCTCGAGGAGATTTGCAAAGGCTCTATTTGAGAAGCCAGATGGTTGAGAGTGCAGCTCGGGGAAGGACAGCAGTCGGGGTGGGTCAGAGGCGTCGGGGGCTGACGATTTGCTGCTCATGGTGGTGCGGCCTTTGCTTAATTTGCCTGATCCCGAACGACTCTCGTCTTTTCTGATGGGCTTGAGGGTCGAGCGCGAAGCTTCCTACTTTCCGGTGTCTAGTATTCTCTTTATCTCAGCTCGGGTTTCATGGATCAGGGAGAGGGACCCGTCGGGTCTCGGGATTTATTGCCTCCGTGTCAGTTAGTCAGTTCTCGGTCAACCCTGATTGCTTTCAATTCTGCGGTGCCTTAGTCAACGCTGAACCAAAAGTCTTGCATTCAACATGGAGTTCGCCAGATCAGTGACACGGATTACCGCGAGCGCAACTGCAAGCGGCCGAGTCCGGCGGTGATGTGTTGACGAATAAACAACTAACTTAGGGAGAAGTAAAATGCAGAAGGCCAAGCAGCTGCAGGTGACAGGCTTAGAGCCTCCTCGACTGTCGCCGCAGACTTGCGAGACAGACAACTCATCACCCCCTTGACCTGTCTCGCAGTCAGCCCCACCACAGCCAGATATTCTCTTAGTGAGCAAACGCCTTCTCTTGAGACCTCTATCGTCTAGATTCTAGCGCCCTATTTTACGGGGCGGAGAACAAGTGCATCTCCTAATCAGGCCATCAAGGGTTGTGGGACTGAGTTCCATGCGGCAGCAATGAGGCAACGAGAGAAGGCCCAACACTAAGAGAAGGATCAACATCAAGAGGAGGAGAAATATTGATTTAGTCGGGGACAAGCGGACAGGTGGCGGCAGTGGAACAACAAGAGGAGGATCAACGCCAAGAGGATGAGTAATACCCTAATGATGGACCTGCTGACGAACCCATGGAGGGACCTCTCGATGGACTGGGCGTGCCCCTGCCTCGGGACCGACAAGGCAAAACATGGCTACGGCACTGAAACCGACTACCATGCCAAACTTGCGGAGACAAGCTTCCTAGTCCGTCCCTTTATGCAGGCCACCTGGTGGAACCGACCGCTCCCGCGGTGACGGCAACGTGGACACTCGGCCACGAAGGTTGAACACGAAATTTAACAGCATCTCAACGCCCTGACCCTCAATATTTTTGGGCCAGGAAGCGCCACATTAACTCCCAGTAGTGCGCTAACAGAATGCTAGCTTGCGGGAGGAAGGCGTATACGAATTGATCCACAAGCAGCCAGGAACGACGGTCTTGCACAGCACATGGATTTTCGACGAGAAAACGAACCGGACATCGCCGATACCGCGTCGCGGCTGGCGGAAGCCAACGCGGGGTCCTCGCAGACGCATCCTGACCGGGTGAAGCACTTGTTACGATACCTCCACGGCACGCTTGGGACTTAGGGGGCAGGGAGGCTCGATTTGATGGGCGCCTTCCTCGCCGACTAAATGCCCTCTCGTTATTCCAATGTCGGCTACACAGTGTTTCTTATGAGAGGGCCAGTCCTGTGGAGGACCGAGAAGCAGACCTCTCGCCCTCAGCATCACGGAAGCTGGAATTTACCAACCTCAGGACTGTCAGCAAAGTGGGTGCCAAATACTCGAGGAATGCGGAGCGCCTTACCTGACACGAATCATCCGGTTCACGGACAGTCTTAATGCCTACCTGACGGTCGCCAATCCTATGAACAAATCCCGCACGCGCTGCATCGAAAGCCGGGGCGAGCTGCCTCCCATTAGCCTAAGTCCTGCCGACTTTGTCGGCCACAGGAGTGGTCAACATCGTGACGCTACGCCCCCCGCCACGTCCATGTCGCAGTTGATGGCCGCTCCCGCGTTAAACCGGCTTGCGGAACCCCTCGATCGCGCCATCTTGATATCGACACCCCGGTATCCTGAGGACAGAACTAGAGGATTCCCCGTGCGTTCTACGAAGATCCACCAGAGGAGCCCGAACGCATGCCTGATATCAGCATCCGCGGGAGGAGGGCGATCTACAGGGCTTTCATTGTCGGGACGGGAACTCGGTACAACTGGGTGACGGAACAGGCCCAGCCAAGAAAATCGGATGTGCGGCATGTTTTGGGGGTGTGAAAATGGCCGCTGACGCATTGGCCGAGCCAGAAGGAAACTACCAGAACTTTGTTAAGTTGGGGAGTCACGGTCGAGAAGACCCCCTGGGCAAATTGATGGAACCGATGATAAGATGGACTTCGTGGTTTGAGTGGATTTGGGGTGCGTTGTGGGCAGCAGCCCTGTGGTTACATTGCAAACTCCCACCATCTTTCTTCCCTTCACAGGTCGGCTGGAATTAGGCCCCGCAGGGCCCAATCTCTCCTTTTTTTACTGGGTGCCCGGCAACCTTTCTGTACTTCAATCAGTACATCAATTCTGAGGCGATCGCCAGTTTCATTTGAGTGTTCCACGGGCCATTACGCGGAATATCTCTTCTGCGTGCCTCTCAGCCGTTCTAACACATAATGCATGAACGAAACATTGGCTAGCGCGTGATTGGGACTTTGCTTGGCTCGGGACGGATTGAGACGCACTGCGATAAGCCTCAAGGGTTACTCTTGCGGTATACCCCTGTTTGTATGTATCTTCAGTCTCGGTGTGACGGCGCAGCGCAGTGAGCCACTGTGGCGGTGCCCAACCCCCTGTGGCTGCAGGTCACATGCCCTGTGGCTGCGCGCGGTGCTGAGCCGCAGGTGGCGCTGCCGCGCCACCCCCTGTGGCGGCCGAGCTCGACCTCGACACCGAGGGTGCGGTAGAGTAGGGGGGACTGGATGGAAGGTTCTGGCAGGTTCCATGGGGCGGGCAGGGCTCCGGTTGGTTGTTCAGTTCTGTTGTTTGTTCACCCGTTTGTTTACTTCCACTGGGTTGCGGTGCGGGCACCACTGAGAGTCCCCGGAGCCGTTTGACCGCGCAGACCGCTCTTCTGAGCCAACAGGTCCGGGGCGGGCACCACTCAGGGCCTTCGGGGCCGTTTGGCCACGCAGCCGAGGGTTGGAGCCGGGCAGGCGACCTGTGCCGGGCATCGGAGGAGGGCCGCGGGCACTGCGGGGGCTTATCCCCCTGGAGAACTGGGTGCCAGGGCTCTCTCTCTCGCTCTCTCTCTTCCTTCCTTCTGTACAGTAGTTGGTCCTCTTTTAATTGACTCCCAACTGCCAGAGTCGTTCCTGTGTGAGTTGCGCAGTGCCCTGACACTCGGAGATTGGCTGAGATGCTGTATTGGCTCCTCACTGCCCCTGTGGCCCACGTTTACTTCCAGTCTTTTGTTGGAGGTTCCATTCCCCAGGCATCTTCCTCCATGTCACAACAATACAACCCACTGTTTGTTGTTAGATTAGTACGCTGAAGTCGCCCAGGCGATGCGTTTTAGCCACAAGAAGAATAAACTCTTTTTGCACGGTTTCTAGAAGACTTGACGCTTTGGACACTTCCAAGGATATGTATTGTTTCCAATTGTCTTCCGCAAACACGAGAGTTAAACTTTATGTAATCATAACTCCTTATCTACCAACTGCACCTTCTCTTGCCCGCCCATTTACTAAAACTTGGTGCTAGTTTTGGACTGAGGATTCCGGCCTGACAACTTTCCACTCTTCCTAACGCCACTCTCCCCAGCACCACCCCCCCCAGCACCACTTCCCCAGCACCACTTTCCCAGTACCACTCTCCCCAGCACCACCTCTCTCCCCAGCACCACTTCCCCAGCACCACTCTCCCCCACCACCCAATCTCTTCACCACTCAGCCCATCGCCCACACTCAACCCATCGCCCACACTCAACCCATCGCCCACACTCAACCCATCGCCCACACTCAACCCATCGCC
>FTEL01008545.1_pt1 | contig 25572 bp, 21 predicted proteins | sample 1658911 | NCBI WGS metagenome assembly FTEL01 (sample SAMEA3914869, study PRJEB12502) | metagenome | biome: forest; material: soil | place: USA | collected 2012-03-12 | depth 0.1 m
CCCCCCCTCCTCCCCTCCCTCATCTCCACCATCACAACCGCGCTCAAAACCCTCTCCATAACCCTCCTCCCCAACACCCGCGTCACCGCCGCGGCCCCCTCCCCCTCGGGCGACGGCTACACCCTGACCCTCTCCACCAACCCCGAGCAGCCCCTCCAGACTGACCTCTACCTCCCCCTGCACGGCGTCACCCCCAACACGGCCTTCCTCCCCGCGCGGTTCCTCGCCCTCGACGGCAGCGGCAGCGTGCTCCAGACCCCGCACCTGCGCGTGGCGGGCACCGAGAATATATGGGCGCTCGGCGACGTCGGCAGCGTCGAGCCGAAGCAGCTGACGCTTACCGACGCGCAGATCGTGCATGTATCCAAAGCGCTGGACTTGGTGCTGACGGGTCGCGCGGGGGAGGTGCCGGTGTATGTGTCCGAGAAGAAGACGATGGTGTTCCTGGCGCTGGGGAGGGGGCTCGCGACGGGGCAGATTGGCGGGTGGAGGCTTTGGGGGTGGTTGGTGGCTTGGGTTAAGGGGAGAAGGTTGTTTGTGGACACGGCGGGGGGGTATGTCGGCGGGACGAGGTTGAGGCATGGGGCTATGTAAGTACTGGGAGTGGAAGTAGGGGGATGGTAGAACTGAGGGTTAGTGAACGGCAAGCTTGTATTACTGTACAGGATGGAAGGTAAAGCAACTTTCCCAACACGACGGACAACGGCGGATAACCTGAGAAGAGTTTCACGCCACTTTGGCATGGATTGCTGCGACACAAACAACACAACCCACAGAAACCCCGCCATCCATCATCTGGTTTATCACGCTACACTCGTTGTTCCTGGTGATGACACCCGCCACCCCATCTATGTGGAGAGCGTGACATCCAATCCGCCCGGCGGCTTCTTGTTTCACTTCAATGGCATCCCCTCGGCTGACCCCCATGAGCTTCCGTCGCAGACTTACCCAGCCCCCGACGGTGGAAGCAGCTTACGCGGCGTCCTTTGGGTGTTCTCCGATAATCACCTTAAAAAGGCAGTGTGCAGAAGGCCGAGCATTCGCAGGCAATTGCGAAGAGTGGACTGGTATGGCCATTTATGAGCTTTCCCAAGCTGGCGTCTTGCTGCCCCTACGGCCCGAGGAGGAATCATGGTGTAAATGAAGATGTTACATCGTCCCCCGCCAGCAGCCTCTGGCATGGTTCTGCGACCAACATGCTCATTAGTTGCATACAACCCTTGCTAGCCCAAGGTCCCCAACCAAATTTCAATCATAATCCCTCCATCCCTACTTCGTACCCAACCTTCGCTTCCTCTTTCTCCCAACTTAATCCGTGATGATGCAAGAAACCGCACAAGAAAGGGGCTTGGGGGGCTTTCTCGCCCGCACCGGCCCCCCGGAGCTCATCCTCCGCATCTTCCAGGCATGCAATTCGACTCGCGATCTCCTCTCCCTCGCCTCGACATGCCAACACACCTACCAGGTCTGGCAGGCGCATGCGGTCCCCGCGCTGTGGCGGATCTGACTGCGCGACATTCCCTACTTTCAAAATGCGGTTTTGGCAGTAAGTGCCCGGTCTCCCGCACCCACCATGAATGTGTGTCCAGTAACGCTGACACTGATGCCAGGCCTGCATGACCCAGGTGGTCGTTGATGCCGAACGGCGAGGCGAGCTGCCACCCAAGGGGATCTCGCCCACCGATATCGACGGCCCCGAACAGCCGACGCTCGCCGAACTGAAGGCCGCGTTCAACCTCCACCGTCTCTCCTACGCCCTCGCCGAAGCCTTTTGCCAAAGAGATATACCATACCCTACTGGGCAATACCACCTGCAGTGCGGCGAGACCTCGGAGCTTTTGGATACATACGACATTGACGTCGGCATGTCTGGTGAAACACACCGGATGCCTCCGGAGCCGCCCAACCGTGTCGACGAGTGGCTGGCCCGGGCGTCTCAAACCGTCTTCCGGGTCCTCGTCGTTGGCGCCGCGCTGGCGGGCACATACTGGGAGCCCGCGCTTGCGGCCCGCGTGCACCCGGATCCCGAAATCAGGGCGCTGGTGTCCGGGGAGAAGAACAGGCTGGGGGAGTTGGGGCCGGAAGCACGGGACTTTCTCCTTTCTTTTGCCGCATGCGACCTGGAGGCCCCGCTCGAGACCCAAGATGCACTGTTTGCCCCGCTGGCCGAGTGGCTTCTTGCAGACATCCTCGGCGACCGGGAAGGGAGACAGGCGATGGCGGCTCGCTTTGAGAACGGGGTTGGGCGGGCAGCGTTCTGCAAGAGGGCTGATTTCTGCAAGAACCAGTACTATGATTGGCCTTGCCCTCCCGATATCGTGGCGGGCGACAACGGCAGCAGCCACTCGGACGCGCATCTCGTCGTCTGGGAGTTGATGAAGATGTTATGGGTGGTTGAGCAGCTCCGCTACTGGGATTCATGTCTGGTGCCCGCGGCCGTTTCCCGAGCGGACCCCGGGGAAACCATTGAGTCCGAGCAGTCCACGTCTCGTCCGTCCAGCAGCGCAACTCGTTCCGAACCGCGCCCTCCCCTGGCGGTCGCCGTCTTCTTTGGCCACTGGAGAGCCGAGAATGTGGAATTGCCTACCTGCCCCGGCTTCACCGGCGACTGGGAGACCTTGCTCGCGCACCCGGTAGTGTCGGACCCAGCGAAAGAGCGCCCAGTGCAATGGCTCTTGGAGACAGCCTTTCTCGGGTCAGGGCGCCCCAACCACTTCGAAGAGACATGCCCTGCCCCCCCGCTGGAACTCAAGTTCTTCGAGTACTGCTTGCGGCGTCACGTCAATCTGTGCTTCCTTGAGAAGGCATTTCACCGAGACCGGGTAGACTTCCTGGACCTGGAGTGCCAGGCGTTCGTTGACTGCATCACCATTTTTTGCCACGACGATGTGGAGGGTCGCCAGCCTGGCTTAATGCTTAACAGCGACTTTATCGACGGCGCCGCAATGCTCAGGACATGGCCCTCCCAGACCCCGCGCTTCTATCAGTCTTACAGGGAGGAGCAACTTTAAGGGACCCCGCGAAGCTAAGCTGGGATTGGGGAGGAACTATGAAGCAGTTTTGGACAACAGAGCTATGCCTCGAGTCCGCTCAAGTCCAGGGGCTGCAAAAGGCGTGTTGCGAGGTATTACCTATCTACTAATTCCACGCCAAGCTGCCCCGTATAGATCACAGGTACCTTACCCTTGCTTAAGACTCCTAGATCGTTACACAGGGGTGGGTTCGCCAATAGGTACTTTGAGTGGTTGGTGTTCATTACCAATGTCAATGAATTGTCGTGACATGTCTGTTGGCATCTCCTGAGGCGATGTTCCATGGCTCTGGATATCTCATCTCCAGGATCATTGCCCATGCCCAGAATCATCATGAGGTGCGCCATGTCACACTTCGGCCAAAGTCAGGGGCGGCCCAAGGGACAACCCTTTTACAAGAAACCGCCGGTCCGCCGCATCCTTCTCGCCATGCCTGGAGTTGCCATGCTGTGTCCTTGAGAGTGCTCCACTGTGATTCGCGTTCAAGGCCGGGCTGAGAGTGCGGGCTGAGGGCGAGCTGAGTGCGCTCGAGGGATACGGACGGCCGCCTTCAGCTTGGTTTGCCTCCGCGAAATTTTCTTGTGCCCCGCATTTTTACCTAGCGCAGGCCAAGCCCAGTTGGGCCCTGCAGGTATTTAATCGCCAATCACGGCTTCAACCCTCATCTCATCCCCACATCCACCCAACCCTCACCCAAGATAAACCTCACTCACCGCCTGGACACCCCGCCCACCATGGCCGCCGACTTCCCGACCCTCGTGCTCGTGCCCGGCGCGTGGCACCAGGCCAACTGCTACAGCAAGATCGCCAAGCTCCTCCAGGAAAAGCACGGCCTGCGGAGCGTGGCCGTGACCCTCCCCACCACAGGGGGCGACCCCGCCGCCACCTTCAAGGACGACCTCGATGCCGCCCGCGCCGCCATCTCGGGCGAGACCAGCCTCGGCCGCGACGTCGTCGTCGTCGCCCACTCGTACGGCGGCATCGTCGGCAACAGCGCCGTCAAGGGCTTCACCAAGAAGAGCGGTCAGGCCCCCGCTTCCGCCGCCACCCCCGCCCCCCCCACCAGCCAGGGGCACGTAATCGGCATCATCCTCATCGCCTCGGGCTGCAACCTCGCCGGGATGAGCTTCATGGACCCGTTCCTGGGCCATCCCCCCCCGGCGTGGCGCGTCAACAAGGAGACGGGCTTCGCCGAGCTGGTCGTCTCCCCGCGCGACTTCTTCTACCACGACGTGCCCGAGGCGGAGGCGAAGTACTGGGTGTCGCAGCTGCGGCCGCAGAGCCTGCGGGGTCTGTTTGAGGGCGCCGAGCACACGTATGCGGGTTGGCTGGATGTGCCGGTGTGGTACATTGGCACGATTGAGGATCGGGGTTTGCCGGTGGCCGCGCAGAGGATGGGTGTGGGGATGGCGCGGGAGATGGGCGCTAATATTGAGCATCGGGAGTTGAAGACGAGCCACTCGCCGTTCTTGAGCCAGCCGGAGAAGACGGTGGATATCATGCTGGAGGCTGTCGAGGCGTTTACGGGGAAGGCGATGCACACCGCGCCCGCCGAGGGGCGCACCAGCAGGGACCTGACCGTCGTGCCCGAAGCCAGGTTCCTGCAGCCTTTGACTTGGTTCAAGTTTGGGCTGCCGCTTCTGTTTGGCCGGTTCATGGGCCGGTCGATTTTGATCTTTACTGGTATCAGGAGGTTCTTCAAGAAGGCGTAGGGATCGCAGACCGCTGATAGAGGCAACGGAGCCGTGGAGAGGCGTTAGAGGCGTTGGGGTGATATCGACGGGGGACTTATTTCCCGCATTTTCTGACTTTTGTACAACATTGTATCACGAATTCATGTCTCTCAACTCTCACCAGACAATTCACTCAGATTTCATTCACCCCTCCCCCTATCTCAACCTACGCCGTGGCGGCCTTGGGCGGCCCAAACCGGATCAGGTCCGCAGCCTGCCATCAAGTCAGCATCGTCCCCTAACAAACCCCAACACGAAAGACAGTCACTCACCTTCTCAGCAATCGCATACACCGTCTGGCACGTATTCCCCCCCACCAACGTGCTCATAATCGACGCATCCACCACCCTCAACCCCTTCACCCCATACACCCTCAACTCCTCATCCACCACACCCCCCAACTCCCTCGGCAGCATCGCGCACGTCCCGACAGGGTGGAACTCGCTCGGACTAAGCGTCTCAGCCAGGTACTCCCTAAAATCCTCGTCCGTCTGCGTCGCCTTGCCAGGCGCCAGCTCCGTGGCCGCCCAGGCTTTTGTCGCCGGGTTGTCGAGGTGGTACCGGCGCGTGAAGCGGACGATGTCGGCCATGATGGCGACGTCGAGGGGGTTGGACAGGGCGCGGTAGTCGACGAGGGGCTCGGAGGCGTACGGGTTGGATGGGTTGATGGTCACGCTGCCGCGGCTGAGCGGGTGCAGGTCGACGACGATGCCGTTGGTGTTGCCGCCCGTGAGGACGAGGTTGTAGAAGGCGGTTGTGTTGGCTGCGAGGGCGGAGGCGTAGGAGAGCATTTGCGCGCGGTAGCCGGCTGCTACGGTGGGGTCGGTGTCGGCGGGGAGGTAGGAGGAGTGGTTTTGGGCGGTGAGCGAGGCGGAGAGGTTGGCTGCGCGGGAGGAGATGACGGGGAAGGGGAGCCAGGCTGCGGCGTTGCCGGTTGCGATGGAGTTGGGGCCGGTGCGGTTGGCGGCCCAGACGGCGTCGGACCAGGCGCTGAAGGTGGCGTTCGTGAGGAGATCTTGGGGGGACGGGCGGAGCGTGAAGCTGCGGTCTGGGAGGGGGTTAGCGGAGGGCACAGTGGCGTCGTGGGCTTGCAGAGGTATCACTTACACATGAAGGTTGCTTGAATCATGGGGTGGTCCTGGGAGTGTTAGCTTTGGCCGCTTGCGCTCGCGAAGTGAGGCCACAAACCTGGAAGTTCTGCCCAACACCAGGGAGATCGATGAGTGTGGTAATGTTGGCCGAGCTCAGCAGCTTCCGCGGTCCAATACCACTGAGCTGCAGGACCTGCGGGCTATGAATGCCGCCAGCCGCGAGAATCACCTCCTTCCTCGCGCTGACGACCGTCTCGAGCGCAGTGTGGTTCGACACTGGCCCGGAGCTAACTGGCACGAAGGCAACTCCCGTCGCGGTGGTTCCGTTGAGGACAATCCGCGTCACCTTTGATCCAGCCACCAGGTGGTAGTTGTCTCTCTTGACCGCGACATCGTGGTGTCCCGTCCTGGCATACGACCGTTCCACGAGTACGGGATCCATGAACGTGGGGTACCAGTAGACGCCGGGCTGGCCCGACCCGCTATCCTTGACAAAGGGAACTCCTGGGATCCCACTGAAGCTGGCCATCTGGGCTGTGGTGCCGGGGAACTGGAACGACGGCCACCCAGCGCGGACACCAGATGTGTTCCCCCAGAACGCCATGTCGTAGGTGATGTTGGCGGACTTGGTGACCGCGTCGTCTGGGGGAACGAACCTCAACGCCCGCTTGAAGTACGGCAGCATGCCGTCCCAGCTCCAGTGCGAACTGGTGCTAAAGAAGCTACCCCATCTGTCGTAGTCGGCAGCCGTGCCGCGGACGGTCATCATGGCGTTGACGGCGCTGGATCCACCCACAACCTTGCCGGCGAGGACCGCGATGGTGCGGTTCTGCAGGTTCCGCTGGGGAACGGACTGGATGTCGTACATGAGTGTCGCATCTGCCATGCCCATGAAGCCTCCCTGGACGGTCGAAATGGATGCCGAGTTGCCTGTCATACAAGGGTCAGTGTGGAAAACAGGGCGTAAAGGTGAAACTCGTGTCTGCCATACTCAGCTCGCCATACTCGACCACCAACACCGTCGAGGTGCCATCCTCGGTCAGACGATCAGCCACCGTGAGCCCGGCTGTCCCTCCACCGACGATGATGTAGTCGTATTCCTTGTCGACATCCCGGGAGTTGACGAAGACCTGAGAGGCACGAAGCTGCCGAGCGTGTGTCAGGCATGCCTCCTGGGTCAGCGTCAAGGCGACAACAGCAAGTTGAAGAATCCGGCCCATCTTGAAAAGTGTGCGATGGCCCATCCAGACCAATTTCACGGTTCATATCCCCGGTTTTGTAGAGAAACCCGCCCCTTCCCCCGTAAATGCCGAGGCATGCTCCCTCTGAGCCGCCGGTCAATAGCCTGAAGGGATATGAGAGCACAAGCTTGGCGCTACCCTGACTGACCAGAAACCTTGAAGGAATGAGGGGTATATGGTACGAGAAGTCACAAGTTGGACGACGCAATTACAGATGAACGCGGAGATGACGCACGGTTTATTGGGCCAGGGGGAGGGACGGTGCTCCCGGCTTTCGGCCATTAGCCGCACTCTCGGCAGGTCTCCCAACTGGACACTGCCGGCGGGCATGTAGATTAAATATCGACAGGAATAAAACTCCCGGCTTGGACCTGCATCCACGGGTCGGGTTGCGTTGCCGAGGCAGAGGGGCGGAAAAGTGGCTAACCTTCACCCTCTGGTCGCAAGCTTCACCTCGAACTGAACTCGGACGCGCTCAACTGCTGCAATACCAACACGCTGCGAGAACCCCCAGAATGCCCTCCAATCTGATCACCGTGGCCACAGTACTGGGGAACCGAAACTATGTCCCGGCAGGGATGCCAGCGGCTCCTTCGCCGCCATCTTCCTCGGCATGCAACAACAACCACACAAGAACATGCAGGACAGCTGGAGATCCAATTCCAGCCTCACATTCTACTTCCTAGCGTTTATTCAACTCGAGTCTATGTAGATGATCTCAGTCTACAAACACACCCCCGTATAGCAAGCCTCATCCCGATACAACACTGTCTTCCTCCCCGTCACGGCACTAACCTGGTACACACCACCCCCGAGATCCCCCACATACAGCACCCTCTTCCCCTTCTCCAACTTCAACCCAATCGGCTCATTAAAGTGCCTCGCAAGAATCACCTTCCGCCCCCTCGTCTTCTCCGCCTGCACCACCGCCCCTCCTCCCACATCCAGCTTATTCACCGAGCACCCAATCGGATGCTCGCCCCGATCCGTCCAGTACAACACCTGCTCCTCGGCGTCCAGCTCTAGATCAATCGGCTCCGGCAGCTCGTCCAGCACGAGCTCGATATCGCTCCGGTTCTCCGCCGTCTGGCCTGCGGGTATGTCAAGCCCGGCGCGGAAAATCCGGCCCTGCCCGCTCTTGCTGGCCCCTTTCTGTGTCCAGTAGACGTACCCGCGGACCGTGTCGAGGGTGATGCCCACGCACCAGCGGGTCATGTCGTTTTTGTGCGCGGGGTTGGTGAGACTGCCCGTGCGGAGGAGGATCTCGTGGTGGGAGCCGTCGAAGGAGATCCGGTGGAGGCTCATGCCCTCGCGGTCGGCGAAGTAGATTTTGCCGGCGGCGTCGTCGACGACGAGTTGCTTGGGGGTGTGGACTGCGCCGGGGGGGAGGAGGGTTTTGATGTCGGAGCCGTCGAGGCGGGCGGAGAGGACGGACCCATCATGGGTCGAGGTGGCGGCGCCCATGTTGGTCCAGAACATGCGGTTTGTGGTGCGGGAGATGTCGATCCCGTCCGGGAGGGACTGGTTTGATACGAGCGTGGTGGGCTTCTTGGTGGAGGGGTCGAAACGCAGGATGCGGCCGGCCTTGGGGACGTTGGTGACGTCGGCGTTGTTGGCGCCGAGGCCGACGTCAAGGAGGTAGATGCTGCCGTCGGCGGCGTCGGGGGTTGACGAGGGTTGGGGAGCGGTCTCCTTGGCGTACAGGCCCCCGTGGGTGCTCTTGAGCCCGAGCTTCCCCTGGCGGATGTAGTGCTCGCGCAGCCAGTCGACGGTCATGGTGCCGTCCAGTCCGCGCTCCTCGACGTAGTTGTCTTCGATAAAGGCGACGGTGTCGAGGCCGATCTGGTCCATCAGGCGGCACGGCGGCAGGCTGGACGGGGTTTGGAACATGTTCTGCCAGAGGAGGTCGATCTCTTCCGCCGACGAGACGCCCTCAGCGAGGATGAACAGAATCTCACGCTTAATGGCGGCCCACAGACGGTTGAAGATGAACCCGGTCGACTCCTTTCTCGCCGTGACGGGGATCATGCCGCATTCGTCGAGCACGCGCGTCAAAAAAGGGAACAGCTCGGGCGCCGTCTCGCCGTCCGTCATGAGCTCGACAGTGCGGATTCCCGGCGGCATGGTGAAGTGCATGTTGGCGACGCGCTCCCTCCGAGTCGGGCGGACCTCGTCGAGCATCAGCCTGGACTTGAACGAGCTGCTGTTTGACACAATGATGCAGTCCGTCGGCGAGTGGGTGTCGACCTCGGCGAAGGTGGAGATCTTAAGGGGCAGCTTCTCAGGGACCGCCTCGATCACCAGCCAGGCGTCGGCCACGGCGGGCTGGATCTCGGTGAAGGTACGGTAGCTGCCGCATGAGGCGCCCGAGGGGTTGGTCTTGGTGAAGGTTGCAAATTCGGCCTGGTTCGCCTCGATGAAGGCCCCAGCGTCGGCCAGGGCCTGGGTGCTGGGATCGCGGATGTGGACATTGTAGCCGCCGGCGACAAAAACGGTGGCAATTCGGCGGCCGAGCACGCCGGCGCCGAGGAGGACGACCGGACGGGAGGCGTAGTTGGTTGGAATAGCTGGAATCATGTTTGTGTATGGGCTCAAATGGATGGGTTTGGATGGTCCAACAGCACTGATGCCGCGGCTGGCGTTGGATATATATACGCCAAATTCTTGCGTCATATTCATCAAATCCCCGGCCTAAGCCGCGACACGACCAACACCAACGGGCATTCCGGAGACCAGGCCCGGAGTGGACGAAGCACGGACTCGGCTCGGAGCGGACGGAAACATCTCGGATACGTGCCGGAAACTGTTCGGAGCGCGCGCCCTTCCTCGCCACCCGGGCCCGGCCCGCTGACTCGCCGTCCAGCATTGACTCCTGGTGGGGTCTGTCTCACCTTTGCGTCTTTTCTCGTGTCCGCCGGCTTGAAACGCGCACAGTTGCCCGGTGTTGCCGCTCTCCTGCCCCTGGTGGTTGGAGCGGGGGAGAGTGATCGTCGATGACCCCCTGAGTCGATCTCCCGAGCGTTGATCAGAGTCAAGGCTGGATTCCGAGCGTCGATCAGAGTCAAGCCTGGGTTCCGAGTCAATAACCCACCCTTCCACTGCCATGTCGCCATCAGCTCAGTCGATCTCCCGAGCGTCGATCAGAGTCAAGCCCAGTTTCCGAGTCAACAGCCTACCCTTTCACCGTCAAGTCTCCATCAGCTCCATGCTTGTTCATGCCGGCGTGATTAGCTTTTTAGCAAGTTCCCCACGAGCTCGCGCTCGGTCTCTCGCAGGAAATGCTCCCGAATCATCCATCTGATACTGATCTCAGGTGCGTGCGGCATTGACCTGACATCATCTTGAGCGGTTCACTTGGGACGAACGGTGTGTGCACACGAGAGATCAGCTTATAATTCAACTCGTAATTAGTCTATGTTCTATTGTTGTATTCTAGTATATCCTCTCGATTACTCCCTGCTCAAAACAAAAACACCTGGTCCGCCGCCTTGGTCACCGCCCCCGGCATCGTCCACCCACGCCCCTGAAGGAGCTTCTTCATGGCGTTGACCATGGGCGGCGGCCCACACAGCAACGCCTTGCTGTCAGCCGCAGCCGGAGCCAGATATTTCTGAATCAACTCGTCGCTGACGAACCCGCGGTGGCCCTTCCACTTGTCGTCGGCATGGCCCAGCACGTACTGCACCCTGAACTTGTTCGGGCACTTGGCCGCAAACGCATCCAGCTCGGCGCGCAACAGGATGTCGGCCTCGGTGTTGCTAGCATAGAGCAGCGAGACCTGCGTGGTGTCCTGCTTGTCGTCGCAGATGGCGCGGATGAGCTGGTACATGGGCGTGATGCCGGTGCCGCCCGCGATCATGCCGATGTGCCGCGCGTACTGCCGCGAGTACTGCATGGCACCCTTGGGCCCGCGGATCTCGATCGTGTCGCCCAGCTTCATGCCCTCGAGGTGCTTGGTCATGGCACCCTGGTCGTACACCTTGACGACGAGCTCGATGCGGCCGAGGTCGGTGTTGTTGGACGTGGGCGTGTAGGACCGCGCGACGCTGTTCCCGTCGATGGTCGCCCGCAGCGCGATGTGCTGGCCCGTCGGCAGGCCCAGCACGTCGTCCTTGTGCGGCAGTGCAAAGACGAAGCGGTACACGTGCGGCGCCAGCTCGACCTTCTGCACCAGGGGGAATTTCCGCCACTGGCGCGGGTCCAGCGGGCTGGGCCGCGTCTTCTTGGAGTTGTCAAACGCCCCCGCGCGCAGGCGCAGCAATCTCGCTGGTGCCGCGGGTCGCCGCGCCGCGTAGTGGGTGAACTCCTCCTGCACGTCCAGCTTGCTCGACGCCCAGAGACCGGCGCCGAGGGTCAGGCTGAGCTGGACCACGCTGGCGATGCCCACGCCTGACCAAAAGTCTCCGCCGGCGTGATGACCGCCGTGGGGCAGTCCGAGGGATGGGAGCAGTCGGAGCAGACGAGGCAACTCGTGGAGCATGCGCTGCGCGCTCCATCCCTGGCGGTAGGCGACGACGGCAGCAGCGCCGGCCAGGCCGGCGAAGCCAAGCTTGAAAAGGGCCGAGACGACAGAGCGAGAGGACGATGTGGCGGGTTTGGTGCTGATGACGGCAGATTGGGAGACGGATTCAAAGGTTGGCCGGTAAATGTCGACCGCATCAGCGTGTTCCTGGGGTTCAATGTCAGTGTCTGATGCGAAACACAGGACAGGGCGAGAGAAGAAAACCTACCTCGTCAGGAAGTTCGCCCACGTAGTAGGGCTCCAGCTGCTCTCTGGCCTCATCGGAATGCCCTGTCTCTTCAAAGGCTTCGGTGGCATCGGTGCCAGCGACTTCGATCAGGACATCAGTGCCGCCGGGATGGTCTTCAAAATACTTTGTGACATCGTAGACTGTATGGCAATGTCAGCGAACCATGGCCAGTGTCTGATGAGGGGGAGGAGCAATTACCCTTGTTGTGCAGAATAATCCAGAGATCATCTGGCTTGGAGTGTTGCTTGACTTGCTCAAGAGTGTAAGACATGATGCTGGTTGGGTGGTGGTCTGGACGGAATGCATAGAGGAGTCTTGACATTTCACTATTTACCACTAGCTATATATGTACAGATTAGAGGCACTTGTTTCGTCATTTTCCCTTGTGGAGCGCAAATGTCTCGGTCGCTATCCGGCGTTCTCGCATCGCGAAGTCGGGGATCCGGCCAACGGCCGAACCTCGCACGAGACTCGGACGACCGGCCATCGTGCGAAACGGATCCGGCCAGAGACAAGACTCAGTCGCTTCAATCGGTACTCGGGACTCGGAGCGATGATCTAATTGTCGCGATGATCTAATTTTCACGATGATCAAAGATATAAAGATGGCGGTCGTCTCCTGTCTTCCTGTGGTCCGTCTGCAATTCACCCCCAACCTAATAACTATCTTAATTCCAAAGTCTTCACAATGCAATTCTACCTGGTTGGCGATGACGTCTCGACGGCCCAGACCGTCGCAGTGGAGCCCCAATGGAAGCTGGACGACCTCCAGCGCGCAGTGGGCGGCGCTTTGCACGTTGCTCAACCAACCGGTCTGTACTCACTCCTTAACCTCTTGGGGATCCTTCTTCGTTAACACCTTCCAGGAATCTCCTTCCACGCTGGTCCCTCATCAGAACCCCTCGTAACCATCCCAGACATTCTCGCACTCACAGCCCCCGTCGCCCTCCGCATCGATGGCAACGCGGTGCAGACACCCCAAGGCCCGCCCGGCCTCCCCGTCGTGGGCAGCTTCTACGAGGTCTTCCCGGACCATCTTGGAAACCACTACCGCCTCTTCCGCAAATACGGCCCCGTCATCAAGACCACCAACATGGGCAAGACGACGTACCTGACCGACAGCCCGCAGGTGGCCCAGGTTGTGCTCAACGAGTCGGTCTACATGACCAAGAAGATCAACGCCAACCATCCGCTGTGGGGCGTCAAGGATAACACGGCCATCTTCATCGGCGACACTGAGACTGAGAACTGGCGGCTCGCCCACAAGTTCCTGCCCCCAGCCATGGGCCCTAGGGCGGTGCGCCACTACACGGGGCTCATGCAATCCTGCGCGCGCAAGTCCCTGCCCATCTTCGACGAACTGGACGCCCGCGACGAGGCCTGGAACGTCTACCAGTTCATGCTCAAGCTCGCGTCGCAAACCATCGGCACCTTCTCGCTCGGCAAGGACTTTGGCCACTTCACCTCGGTCGATGCTCCCATCCACCCCATCTGCACCAACATCGCCAACCTGCTCTCGCTGAACAAGAAGGTCACTGCGCGGGGCGACTGGTACCGCATGATGCCGTTTGGGGATCCCGCGCGCCTGCGCGAGGTCCAGAAGACCATCTACGGCCAGCTTCAAGAGGCGATGGCCGAGGTGGCCGCGCGCACCACCAGCAAGGACGCCCCCATGGCCGAGGCCGCTCTGACCGCCTCGTGCGTGGTCGACTATCTCCTGCACGCCGTCGACGAGAAGGGCGAGCACTTCCCCGAGGGCCTGCACATCGCCAACATGCTCATCGTCACGGGCGCCGGCTTCACCACCACCTCGGCCCTGCTCTCGTGGCTGATCTACTGCCTCGTCACCTACGAGGGTGTGCAGGACCGCCTGTACCAGGAGCTCGTCGAGTTCGGCATCGTCGGCCCCAACGGCGAGCGCAACCAGACCGAGTGGACGCCCGATCTCGCGCATTCGCTCCCCTACCTCGACAAGTTCGTCAAGGAGACGCAGCGCCTGCACAACGCGTCCTTCCAGCCCGGCCGCACGGCAAAGACGGATGTCGTCCTCCCCGGCGGCTACCGCCTGCCCAAGGACTCGGTCATCATCCCCGCCCTGTACGCCATCCACACCAACCCCGGCGTCTGGAGCGACCCCTTCCGCTTCAACCCCGACCGCTGGGACGGAGACGAGGTCAAGGATCGCCACCGTTGTGCCTACATCCCCTTTGCCACGGGGCCGCGTGGCTGCATCGGGTTCAACTTCGCCCTATTGGAGGTCAAGGTGTTGCTGTCTGAGCTGCTGTCGCGGTATGAGTTCGTCCGCGAGGGGTTAGAGAGCATCGATTACGACCCCGAGTTCCAGTTGATCAGGCCCATGAACTTCTACGTGCGGGCGAAGAGGAGGCAATGATGATGATGCAGCGGTCTTGTACAACAGGGGGACAGAAAATATAGACGATAGAGATAGACTAGTTAGACAGCGTTCAAGTTACACTTCATTCACTCACACCTCATTCCCACCCCCAACCTGAAATATCTCCCTCAACGCCTTCAACTCCCTCGAGTACGGCCCAAAATGCCTCACGTTCGTATCCGCATCGCACCACTCCGACTCCTTCGCCTCCTTCTCCAACACCGCAATCAACCTCCCCACCACCCCCTCCACCCTCGGATCCAGCCGCCCAACCCCCCTCCGCCTCTCCAGTCCGCGCAGCGTAATCGCACAGCTCACCGCGCTATGCACAAACGCCCAGCTCCTGCACACCCTCGCCGAGAAGCGATGCAGGTCCAAAAAGCTCTCCACCGCCGCCAGGCCACTCCGCACGCAATCCGCCGTGCCCGCCGCCTCATCCTCGTCCCCGAGCAGCAACACATCCCTGCTCAGCCGGCAGACGCTGTAGTTGAGATGCACGCCCAGCGCGAGCCGCTCGAGATGGTCCTGCAGGGACGCGCAGCGGGACTTGTCGGCGAGGTAGGGCGCCGCGGTGGCGGTTACCCCGGAGAGTTGCCGCTTGCACTCGAGGCTGAGCTGGAGGGAGCTGGCCTGGGGTGTGCGCGAGAGGAGGATGCTGCAGATGGTGAAGATGCATTCGGGGAAGGAGTGGCCGCCGCGGGTCGAGGGGGAAGTGTAGGGGATGGGGCAGTTCATCATGGTGACTGCGCTGGGCGGGCGGTCGTAGGTGAAGGAGAGGAAGGTGTCTTGCCAGATGAGGGTCCACCAAAGGTGGGCGCGTTGGGCTTGTTCAGAGGGAGGGAGGGAAGGGGGGGGTTCGTGGAGGCCGATGCTTTGGGCTAGGCGGATTGTTGCGCCTGGGGGGGGTTAGGCTAGCTGAGGGAGGGAGGAGAGGGGTTTATGGGGACGCTCACCCATCAAAATCCACGCGCTGTTGGTGTCCAGGTTGTTCCGCAGGCAGTGGCCGATCAGTCCCATGGCTTGTATCTGGACAAGATCCGGTCGGTTGAAGAAATTCGACAGGCGCAGGCACTGGAAGGAGGAGCAGACTGCCACATACATCAGTATCTCAGCTCAGGGGCCGTCCAGGGGGGGGACCAGGTTACGCACTGAATACTTTGGACCTCAAATCCCTCTCCTTGATGGGATCGTCCGAGAACTGCACTCCACATGCCAACACGGCAAACAGCAATGCCAGCCATGACGAATGTGGTTCTTCGGGTCGACTGGCGCCTTCTCGTGCGAGCGCTCTCCGGTCCAGGAAGGCGAAGAGCTCGGCCCCGAACTGCTCGACGGCAACGAGCACGGGGTAGAACGGGGAGGCGGTTGACTCATACGTTTGCCAGTATCTTTCACCCCATCAGTACGATATCGACGAAATGGGGACGAGAGGAGGTAGGTACCGAATTATGTCCGAATCATCCGGCAACGTCTGACAAACGTCCCTAATCGCCGCCTCCGATCCCCAAAGATTCGTAAACGGATACGCCCGCGGCACAAACTGGTCCATCATGGCCTCGTACAACACCGCATCGCTCGCCGTCGCCGCCTGCCGACAGCCCAGCGCCAGCGGCGTGTCCGAGTGGCTGCCGAGGAAGATGGTGGCGCCGGTGGCATCCTCGACGAAGTGCTGACCTGGGGATTTACTGCTGGTCCGGAGGCCGGGGCCGGGGCCGGGACTTGACGCTGCGCTGGCTGCGGTTCGTGTTGATGCCCGGAGATCGGCTTGGAGGGAGGCGAGTTGGTCTTGGATTGCTTCGAGTCGTGATTGGATGGTGAGGAGCCTTGGGTCTGGGGGTTGAGTTTGTGGTTGGGGTTTAGTGTGGCTTTGATCTTGGACGTCCTCAACCGTGCGGTTGCTGCGCGTGGTGTCAGCGTCGTATTCCTTTTGGAAGGATTGGAGACAGCCTACACCCGAGAGCTTCTACAGGTCACCGACTCTCGATCCTCTGATGCTGCCCGCCCGGAACTGGAAGACTTGGGGACGCGGCACAGTTCGGGATGGCTGCGTTGGACGCAGCTCGCGCATGGCACATGGCCGTCGCAGCGGACTTTGCGGTGGCGGCAGGGGAAACACGACCGGATGCCGCGGACTTTGCGCTTATGTTTGAGGAGCTCGCGGACGCGGTCGGTGTCGTAGGGGTACGTATTCTGGTCCGATTCCATCTTGCTGTCTATGCCGTTGTAGTTGACCGTTTCACTGGTGATCTTGGGGCTAGAATTATGCTCACTGAAGTCGGAAAACCTATCGTCTTTTTAGATCTGACTCGTGGAGCTGATCGACGGCGACAGGGTCCGGGTCCGCAATACTTGACCACCCGCCGCCAACCACGAGCACCCGAGTGAACCGACGTCACATCCCCGCTTTCCGATTGGCAGCGCACATCGATCCCAGGCCCGCCGGCCTCCACCTCGAGCTGTCGTGAGATCCGAGCAACCTCTCGACTACACCGCCGCGAAACAAATTCGCCAGCAGGCATCTGTTGGGTGTCAGGCAGGTCTCATGGCATGTCCAGGAAAGGGGGCCCGTTCAGGCGCCCCTATGCGGGATAACCTGGAATGCTCACTTTTCTGATGCACACCTTATGCCAGCCTATCGACCTGCTCCCTCGGGATGCATGGCCCCGGTTCGCCGTCACTGCTGCCTGGGCATCACTCCCGCCCGCCCCATGCATTCCCGCGTTCACCTCCAACACCCTCTCTCCCCAAGTTCAACTCCGCCACCCACCAAACACCCCCATCTCACCCCCCAAATATGAGCCTCACCACCCTCCTCCGCGGCTTCAAAACCCCCCTCCCCCTCCTCGACCGCTACCTCGAAAAGCACCACATCATCCCCACCTTCAGTCACGCCCCCCTCTACAACACCCCCCCTGCCCCGGGCGAATCCCTCCCCCGCGTCGACCCCGCCTCAGCCTTTTTGCGCACGCGCCTCGGCCCTTCCGGCGCCGACACCCTCATCTTCATCCCGCGACGTGAGGGTGTGGGGAAAGCAACACACGCGTATGTCGCGTGGGAGTATGTCATGGTGTCTGGGCAGCGGGCGGTGAGGGTGGAGAGGGATTTGGGGGGGGTGAGTTAACTTTTTGTTTCTGGTCAGGTTGGTTGGGGGTGATGGGTGTTTTGGGGGCGGTTGCTGATGATGGGGCAGTCGGATATGACGTGTGGCGAGTGTGGGGAGAAGTTTGAGAACTGGGGTGGTTGTCAGGTCCATCGCCTGGACGTTCACGGAGTTAACGTTTGGACCAATGTGCCTGATGACCTTTAACGGGACTGGCAGTCCAAGCTGTATCCGGGGAATCGGAATGCCTCGGGAACAGTGAGGCATCTCAGTTCCAAGGGCAGGGGCTTGCAGGAGCTCAACACATGGATGATCCGAGTGATGGCTGGCAGTGGTGGGGAGGTTATGGATCCTCAATTAAATATTAAACAATACGGATACATGACGGATCCATGATTGAACCGAAAACAAGCGCGGGCTGTGCCTCGCACATTGATTTGACACTAACTACAGACTCCCGTCCACGGAACCGTGGTACAGAGACCCCTACACTACACGCTTAGATGTAGACGTAGCAGAACGGCGAGCCGCCGACAGTGTTCATCAGGTCCTTGATCGCGATGGGGGGAGCAAGGGGCGAGATGTCGATGATGTCGTCGACGGTGACGTCAGGGGTGGGGATGTAGTTCATGAAGGTGCCGGTGCCGAAGACGCCCTATGTGGCGGTTAGTGTGGCTGTCAGGATGGACTGGGGTGGAAAGGAAACTAACCTGGCGGTTGGGGAAGTCAAGCATCTGCCAGATCCAGAAGATACGGTCGACCTGGGAGTGGTGGAGGAAGAAGGCCGGGTCACCGGGGGAGATGAAGGGGTCAGAGCCCGGGTCGCCACCGATGGTGAAGTGGCCACCGCCGTGGACACCGAGCTCGCCGTGGACGTAGCGGGGGTCAGCCTGCATGATGGCCTGGAACCACTCGACGTTCTTGTTCTGCAGAATCAGAGACGTGGTGTTGAGGAACGAGGTGAAGCGGGAGGCGACGCCGGCGTTGAGGTCACGCTTGAGGCAACGGGAGTTGTCGCCGAGGGGGTTCTCAGAGGAGGTCGAGTTCGAGGTGCCGTACTGGGCGAGCGCAACGGGCCCGACGTGGACGGTCATATTGGCGAAGGGGCCGGTGCGGACGCAGCCACCGCCGGTTCCGGGGGGGAGGGGGATCAGGGCATCGGGGTTCATGGCCTCGGTGAGGATCATGCCCTCGTGGGGGAAGAACTCGCCGTTGCCGCCGAGGGAGGTGTCGGAGCCGTCGAAGACGGGGGAGGCAGCGGGGTTCTTGACGTCCAGGCCCCACTCCCAGTAGGGGACGGTGCCGGTGTAGCCGCACTCGTTACGGAGCTTCTCCTCGAAGACGTAGGTGTAGTAGCGGTGCCACGTCAGGAAGATACCCTGCGGGATGGTTAGCCAAGGCTGCCCAGCTCTGGTTGCCACAAGGACGGGAGGCGGCACGTACCGAAAGGTGGATGTTCATGGTCTGCATGAGATGGATGATGACGAAATCATCGTACAGCGACTTGGCGGCCGGGAAGGTCGCGACATCGAACAGGCTGGGCTTGGTCTGCAGGCACTGGACAGCGGCAATGTAGCTCTTGCGCTGGGTCTTGGACAGAGTGCGCCTGTTTTCAGCATGTTAGCCACCGTTCCCGTGATATTCATGTCTGACAGGCACACTCACCACTCCTGGCGGATCCTCAGCTTGGACGGCGTGCAGCCGGTGGTGCCGCGGCGGAACGAGCGGCGGGTGAGGACCTCGGTGTTGTTGGAGGCGAGCTGGCTCAGCTGGCTGAGGGCATCACCCTGCTGGATCTCCTGGGCGGTGAAGTCGGAGACCTCAGGGACCTGGGCGAGGACAGGGGAGGCGAGGAGGGACGCAGCCCCGAGGAGGAGGGCACACTTCTTGAGGATGGCCATCTTGACTGACTTGTCGAGGATGAAAGTCTGGTGGTGAGGGGCAGAACAGCAGGAGGCGGGATCTCGGTGCATGATTATTATACCCGCGCAGAGAGTCGCATCGAGGACGCCAGCCCCGAACTGGAAGTCGCCCCTACGCTGTTCTGGGCCTGGTGTCCATGATCGCGGCCAGGGTCGGGCCCAGGGTCGGGAGCCCTGTCGGGAGAGCTAAGGACACTAGGGAAATTAAGGGCCCAGACTATAGCGGGCTGCTGATACCCACCAACCACGGCCTCGCCCAGGTATCATTACTCTGGTGGTCCACAGGCGGGGGGCTGCCACGAGTCGCCGGTGCTAGCACGGCGTGGCAGGCCATGTGGGCTGGGCGATATGGCTAAGATGAGCCCCGTTCAAGCACCAGGGCACCTCCAGGCACTTTCCCAGGGCCTGACTCCCCATTCCGCATCCAGACGACGGCTCGGTCCAGCACATGGGTTTCGCTCTCGGTCGGCGCTGGTCCCCGGGTTGCTGGACACGCACGCGTTGGAGGTGAAAGGATGCGTCTGACCCCACCCGCAATTTCCCTCCCCCCCTTTCCGCTTTCGCTTTGGGGGGGGACTTGGGGGTCCATGTCAATGCGGGTCCCCTCCCGGCCGGCCTCAAACTCGGTTCCCACGGTTGCAACATCTGGGATGGATGCCCGTGCTCGGAACTCGGAACCTGCCAGCCGGCCACCACCCAGCCACGACCGCTGATCCTCTGATCTTTTGCCCGTCTCGTGAAACAACACCCACGTCCAGCTCGTCAGCCCTACTGCCTCGTCTGAAGGACGGCCAGAGAGCTGAGGACAGCTGAGATGGGTGGCGAGCAAAGTCCGGACGAACTCGAGCGCATTGACATCCCCAACACCAGCCATCCCGGCCATCCAAAAGGGGTGACGGCGGGGTCGAGGGCTTGAAAAGCCACACACCTCTCCAACCAGGATACCGGGTCTGTCTCGTGCCCCACGTTATTCCCACGTTCTGCCACGTGCGGGGTCCGCTCACAAACGTCGACCATCGACTCGGCCAGCGGAACTCGCCTCCACTGTCAGCATGTCGATCCCCACCTCTCTCATCGATTTTTTCGCTTTCCCCTCCCCAATTCCCGTCTCTGCCACCCTCCCGAGCTGCCGAGGGGTGGCGAAGGCGCTCTCCCCTCTTTTGGGACTCCATCCCACCCCTTTTCTCCCTCTATTGATTCTCGCAGCCGTTGATTCGAGGCTCAAATGGCCCGTGTCCCAAAGTCCCTGCTTTCAGACTCGCCGGATCCTCCGGATCGACAGCTCCTCTCAGTCTAGCCCGTCCGAACCTCTTGCAAATATTGGCATACCCCGCAGTCAGCGCCGCCTCCCAGGCGGTGGGCCGTGGTGAATTGGTGCCTCGATCCAGGGGGGGCTCCAGAACGCCTAGGCTGCTTCGGGGCACGCCTCCCCACCGGCGTTGAAGAAAAATGCCTTTTGCTCAGGGGTTCCGGAGTCCGGCAGTGCGGCACGAATTCGATATCTCCATGCGGGTGTCCGGATCGGGCATGGCAGACTCGGCTAGCAGGTGCATCACTTGGCGGATGTCTCTGCCGGCGTTGGGACATCTTGCCACCCTCCTGCACGTTGCCACGGCCTCAACCCTCATCGAGATAGGCCCGGCAGCGAGATGGCATGAGCTGCACGGCCCATCGGCGCACGTCCGGGCTCTTGACAGGGGCGCAATGTTGTTCCCCTCTGAGCAGGCTAACTGGATGCGAGTAGCACCACGCGCCAGCGAGGCCCGAACACGAGGATTTGGGCCATTCCCCCACCCATCATCTCCCCGCCTTTGCCTGCCGCTGCCGTGGCCGTCCTCCCCATTCCCGCTCGCTCCCGTTGCTGGCCCCGGCTCTCTCCCCCGAGCCGGAACCGTTTCGTTCGGGTTGTTGGTTCCAGGTTGACCAACAAGCCGAAGCTAAGGGAGATTTGTATGGTCTTACCAAGCGCGGCGGGTCATGCGTGAGAGACCAAACTCGCCGAGATGTCGGGCGACAAGTACGTAATCTCCGTGCAGACCTCACCGCCGGGCGGCCGCCGACCTCGATGTTTGGAACCACGCAGGCAAGCCCCACGCCAACCTCCGATGAACACCCCGCGGGTTAGCTTAGTTTGTGCGAATTACGCAGAGTCAATCTGTCGTCTGAGCTTCCTTCCTGTCTCCCCAACTCTGAAATGCTCGTTCTTCAAAAGCAAGTGTTGAGTCCTTCCTCAGCTTCTCCTCCCCCCGAGTTCGAGTCGTGATGCACAAGTAAACACACCACCCTCATGCCAAACAAACCCACCCACCACCCCTGTTCCCTGCCCACAAACGACCGCCAAAAGTCCCGGCACGAGCTACTGCAGCGCGCTGCCGCTCCAGCGGGTGACCGCCGTGATCTGCAAACCCTATCACCAGAACCCCCGCAGGCTCCACCATCCGTGCTCATACCGCGACGGACGGACGCCGATTTGGCAGCGATCCTCGCAGCTGGGCCCGTGCGGCGGGGGACTGACGACTCGTGATGAGGCGAGGAGAGACGGAACCTTGGGAATGTGTTTTGTGGTTGCGTTTTGTGAGATATCGCTTGATGGGAGGGTGGTCTGATTTGGACTCGGCCGGGGCGTAGTGCGCAGCGGAAGTCGTCAGTGGTTCACATGACAGCGCACTAAGCGTGCGCGAAACGTATTTGGCTTGGAAAAGACGGCACGAGGTGTTCTAGAATGTCCGTCCCGTGTTCCCGTTGTTGTTGGCACCACAGGCGGGTGGTATTGCGCAGTAGAGTGTCGTTTAGATCGGACGCTCAGCATGTCTATGACCAAAAACCATGAGCTACCAATGTTCAACTACTCTGATTTAACATCCACACGGTGTATGTGAAATACACTGATGTTCAGATCGGACTCCCAGCATTTATGCGGGTGAAACTGTGGGCTGGGAATGTCCAAGTACAAGTTATCTCACACAATGTGGTGACGAACCGACCACCTTGGTAGGTCACCCAGCAAGGACGTTGACCATCAGAACGACAGTCACGCTAGATGAATGAACCATGACTTCGGGGGAGATCGAGGGAGGCAGATAGAAAACGCTACAAAGTGGACAGAAAACAACATCAAACAAATTCCATACTTCCCCAACACCGACCGAATACCACCGGCTGTTATTTAGCAACACAAAACGGACTCTTCTGCGCCACCCACTCCTCCATCGTCAACAACCCCAGATGTTCCCTCTTCAGCTCCGCAATATCCACCCCATACCGATTCACAGCAAACCACTCCATCATCAACCTCATCTCCCTATCCGACTGCGTCCAGTACGTCCCAAAAATAGACCAAGTCGACGGCGCCGGCGCCCCCGTAGCCTTCACAAACGCTTCATGCAACTGCTCAACAGTGAGATCATCCCCGGCCAACCCGACCGCCCTCCGATTCCACTTCTCAGGCTCAACAAACGCCTTGGCCGAAAACACCCCAATATCCGCCACAGCAATCCACTGCAACGTCTGCCCCGACCGTCCCAGATAATTCTTCAACGCCGCCACGAACATCTTCGCCGGAAACCGCACCGTGATGTTCTCCATAAACGCCACCGGCCGGAACACAGTCCACCCCATGGCCTGTCCAAGCTTCCCCTCCGCCGTCGCCTCCTTCAGATGCCGCTCAATATGGTACTTGCTCGCGAAGTGCGGCACAGGCGTCTCGGTGTCCCAGCTGATCTCGTCTCCGCCGCGCTCCCCGCTGGTGTAGACGAAGACATCAACCGCGTTGGCGATAGCCCCGTCTATGAGGGCTTTCCCCTGCGCGATCTCCCCGGCGCTGGTGACGCCCCGGCCCAGGGAGACCTGCACGGAGTAGACGCCCCAGATGTGGTTGTTGTGGGCGGGGAGGGCGGACTTTGCCGCGGCGAAGACGTTTGGGACGTCGTCCAGGTTGCCTTGGATAAGTGTGATTCTTCCTGGGGGGGCTTTGGAGAGGAGGCGGGCTGCTTTAGGGGTCGAGGGATCGCGGGTGAGGGCGAGGATAGTGAAGCGGGTGGCGTCGGGGTCGAGGAGGAGGAGGTTGTCGATGAGGGCGCCGCCTTGGAGGCCTGTTGCGCCGGTGATGAGGATGGGTTTGGCCATTGTGGGTGGAGTGAAGTAGTGTGAAGGGGATAGGTTCAGAGAAAGGGGGCGTTTTGGACGAGGAGGAGCGACGGGAGACCGGGCGGGCTGATCCTCCGGGTGAAACTCGTGCCACGGCAAAGCTGCGAAAAAGTCCATCTTTATGCTAATAGCTACTGCTTGGAGAGGGAGGGTGAGGTGTTCGTGTTGTTGGCACCAGATTCCAACTTTTGAAGCAGCCGACGGAATGACAGTACCAAAGATGGCAAACACTGGGCCAGACGCAGCCGAGATCCAGCGGTCGCCACGCAAACAACACAACCGCTGGAGCCCATCATGCACATGGACGGGTTTGATTCGATCAGCCTTGGAAGTGGCTAAGACATTTGACAATGTTTTCAGCAGCCATGACACCAAACCCCCGGTATCTCCGTGATCGTCACAGATGGCGGCAGCCAACTCAATCCGCTAGCCCTACGTCGGCACGCCGAGCGCCGGAAGCGTCGCTCCCGATGCCAGGCGGCACTGACTAGATGTTCCCTACATGAACTTCAGGGACTTGATTTGATGCCTCGGATCGGAAGCACCGGCAGGAGGCAGTGGTGATGTCGTGAAGTTGGTGTTGGTGTTGAGGTAACCCTAACCCTTGCCCCTTTTTGCTTTGTTGATTTTTGCCCCCGTCTCGAGCCCAGTCCCAACTGAGCTGGGGCTAAATGTGACGAGCTTGCCACCAGGTGCATCTCAGATTCTCTGTCATCGCACGGTGGGCTTTTCCATTGTGTTCGTAACTGATTCTCCCCGTCCAGACAAGCATTGGCAAACGGCGATAACAAGGACAACTCCACTAATACCATCGAGATCATCCACAACGTCTCCTAGAACCACTCCCGATTCGACGCAAATTGACATTACAAACTCGATGGTTTCTCCGTCTTGATTGAACAACTTGAGGCTTAAAGCGGACCAAGCTGCCCGCGTGCTTGCACGTCAGTTTAGGCATTTGCTCCCCAGACTTCGCTTGATTCTCACACCTCATTGGATGTGTCAACAACCCAAAACGGCAGCAACGCTAACTCTGATGCCCAGCCACCAGGGCCTGGATCCTTCCAAAGAGCTTGTCGTGGGCGCTCTCAGATCTGAGGTGACACGCAGATTTCCCGCCCTTTTTCAATCACATGGCCGTGCTGAGCGTGCTCGCACTCGTTACCCCGCCCCCAAGCAGCTAACTGCTGTAGGCAGCTGCCCTGGTTATCACGATTCCAGGGCCTTGACTGGGCCGGTTCTGCCATGGCACAGATAAGCTTGGCAAGATCGGGACAGCTACCCTTGCTTCTGCTTATCTCCAACATGGGTGTACATGGGTGCTGACTTGGTTTCAGTGTGTGCGACTCTGCCATGACCCCCATTTGCCAGCGCCCTTCAAGAGTGACGTTGCCGTTGGATTCTAGCTTGCCTTCGTCCGTCAGCTTTCGGGTTTACTTTTCGTTCTTGTTCCTCTGACCTTCTCCCCAGCCGTCGCTACCCGCCCGCTCCGATCATCCCTCCGACCCCTCCCTCCTCTACGACTTGCCTCTGCAACATATACAAGACGAAATAAACTGCCCGCCACCATGGGAGCCGATGATCCCGCAGTTGAGCAGCGCATGTCCGACACGGACGAGCGCGACGAGGACCGCCTCGCGCAGTTTGGGTACAAGCAAGAGTTGAAGCGCGATTGGGGGGTGTGTCCGATTCTCCGGCAAAACGACATTCTCCTGGACATCCTCGTGCTGACCGTGCCTCCAGCTTGCCCATAATTTCGGCGTCTCGTTCTCCATCATCGTGAGTCGCCCAAGGCCCTTGGTCTGGATCAACTTGGCTGACACCCACCAGAGCGTTATCACGGGCATCACCACGCTCTTCTCTTATGGCTTGAACACAGGAGGCCCGGCTGGTATGTTGACGGAAGCTCCGAAAGCCAAAGCACGTGCTCTAACCGTCTCCCCCAGTCATGTCGGTCGGCTGGATCATCGTGTCCTTCTTCACCCTCCTCGTAGCCATCGCCATGGCCGAGATCGTCTCCGCCATCCCGACCAGCGGCGGGCCCTACTTCTGGGCGGCCATGCTCGCGCCCCAGCGCTGGTCCCCCTTCGCCGCGTGGCTCACGGGCTGGTACAACCTCCTCGGACAAGTACACCAACCCCCCCTCCCCTCCCCACAACCC
>FTEL01010972.1_pt1 | contig 25459 bp, 17 predicted proteins | sample 1658911 | NCBI WGS metagenome assembly FTEL01 (sample SAMEA3914869, study PRJEB12502) | metagenome | biome: forest; material: soil | place: USA | collected 2012-03-12 | depth 0.1 m
GGAGGTGGAGGATGTGGATGGTGATGTGGAGGAGGGGGGCGATTGGGGGGAAGAGGGTCGTATGGGGGGGATGGGCGAGGAGGACGATGAGGGACAGTGATGGCACCGAGCATCTGATCATGGTTGAAGTGGTTTATTTTATTTACTGCTTGCTCCCTGACTGCCCGACTCCTGCTACCTACTCCTGCCAAGCGCGGTACACAATCCGGCAGCCGTACTTCTCGCCCTTCTTCAGCAGCATCTGGTTCTTCCACTCGGGCACGTTGCACGCATTGACATAGCGGCTGGGCTCGACGCAGAAGCCGCTGCGGGCGCCGCGGGCGGGCGCACCCCCGACGGCCGGCACGTTGATGTACTTGCCCGTGTAGAACTGGAACGACGGCTCGGTGCTGTGCACCTCGAGGTGGATCTTGGAGGCCGGGTGCTCGGCGCTGACCAGCTTGAGCAGCGGCTCGCCGCGCGTGTCGATCGGGATGCTCTCCGACACCTCGTTGACGATGAAGCAGTCGTCGATGTCGGGCTCCGACGCGCCCAGCACGAAGGGCGTGTTGCCCTCGACCTTGCTGAACGGCTCGGGGCCGCGGAGAGGGATGCCGCCGTTGTCGACGGGGAGGTACTGGTTTGTGCGGAGGGTCACGACGGTGCCCTCGATGGTGGGGGCGCCGGCGAGGTTGAAGTAGCTGGGCTTTTGTCAGTGCTCTGGTTTGTCAATGGGCGCAAAAAGGGTGGATAACTCACGAGTGGTTGGTCATGTTGATGACGGTCTCATCGGCGCCGCCAACCAGCTCAGCCTCGTACTCCATTCCGAGCACGGTCACCTCCTTGCCATCCTGGGTCTGCTTGCCCACCGTGTAGACGACGCTGACCTCGACCTTGCCGGGGAAGCCCTCCTCACCGTCCTCGCTGACGAGCGAGAACTTGACGCTCTTGGCGTCGGTCAGGGCGTCGACACCCGGGATCTGGGTCACGTCGACGGGGGTGGGCCCGTCCCAGATCTTCTTGCCCCAGCTAACGATGCCGCCGTGCAGGTTGTTGGGCCCGTCGTTGACGGCGAGCTTGTAGGTCTTGCCGCCGTTGAGGCTGTCGATCTGGGCGCCCTTGAGGCGGTTGGCGATGCGGCCGATGGTCTCGCCGAAGTAGGGGTCGTTGTGGAGGGGGTACAGCGACTGCTCGGGGAAGCCCTGGACGATGTTGATGCCGCCAACGTTGAACTCCTGGAGGATGGCGCCCAGGGGCAGGAACTTGGCGGACTCGGTCATGTTTGCGGTGGTGGCTTGATATCTGGCTCGATGGTCTGCAATTGGGCGGGTGGTCTGTCGAGGAGCAGCGTGGCAGTGGCACGGTGTGTGGTGTGATGCGGGGGAGGTTGGAGGAATTGGAGGAAGTAAGCTCTCTCAGGTTCCGACCAGGGCGAGACACGGGCTGCCGGAGGCATTGTATGGCTGCCGCCCGCACAGCCGGTCGGCCATCTTCCACAACGGCCAAACGGGACAAGCACTTGTGTTGCACACGGCGACAGCAGCCGAGATTCAGGCTATTTTGGCGGAAGGAGTAGGTTGCCCCTCTTTTGGTGGGGAGAGCGATGCTGTCGCCAGCCCCACCGTCCCTGCCCCGCACGCGGCAGGGAAGCTCTTCATTGGCTACAGGAGCCACAGGGGAGACCCTCGATGCGTGCTTCACCCAGATCCTTGGGAACCCAGACTTTGTGCTTGTGGAATTTTAGGTCGATTTCTGCAATTCTTCCCTGCTCATGGCAATTTGAAGTACCCAACGGCCTGGGTCAGTCGTCGCTGCCGCGGGTCTGGTGGCGGCAGTCTCGGGCCGTTTAGCGCCAAGAGCCGCCCAACCGCGCCGTGATGAAGCCTAAAATGCAACTTGGAAAGAATCCACACCAAATCCTCTTGGCAAACCGACCTGGTCAAACTCCAACAACTCCAAGGTCGCTTCGTTTGAGGGCCCCGAGCGTGTTGAGTGATGGGCGTACTTTGTAACTTTCGTCGGGGAGAAAAAGGACGAGCAGCCTTGAAATTACGAGTCTGAGCCTTGCTTGGCTGCCTCACTGGCTGCGATTGGCGACTGGCGCAAGTGGATGACGCGGCCAGCCACACTTGACCAACCCCGAGCTCGAATCTTCAGACCACAACTGGGATCCCTCACATGATTTAAGTGAAAACTGGCCCTCGACAACGTGAACCTTTGCCTTTGCCTTTGTCCTCGTCTCACCTCTCCATTCGCGCCGCATCGAAAGTTTGAACAACGTCAACGTTGAAGCCAAGGAAGGACCTAGATCCAAACGAGTCACCTCAACATCACACAAACACACACCAACACCAAAACTCACATATTACCACCTCACCACCACCATGCCCACCAAAGCTCCCCAACCGCCCTCCCCAGTCCCCAACGACCCCCCTCCTTCCTACGAAGCCTCCACCCGCCCAGCCACCCAAACAACATCCTACCCCTCTCAACCCACCCACTCCCCGCGAAGCAGCACCTCTTCAACCCGCAGCACCACCAACGAACACGCCCCCCTCCACCGCGGTCACTCTCACCACTCCCACCACTCCCACTCCCACGTCCATCCCCACCACCACCAACAACAAAGCGAAACCCAATACCACCCCTCCCCCCCAATGACCCCAACAAAACAACCCGCCTGGGCCATGGACCCCGCCCATCGCGCCGCTCTGGAGGCTGCGCCGGGGTGCTGCGCCAGCACGCGCGGGGGTTGCTGTTTCAGTGATATGGGCGGGTGCTGTTTTTCGGATGAGGGGGGATGTTGCTTCTCGAGCACGGGCGGGTGTTGTTTTTCGAGTACGGGGGGTTGTTGTTTTTCGAGTGAGGGGGGTTGTTGTTTTGCGGGGAGGGGGGGGTGTGGGCCTTGGTTGTCGTAAGCGGGGTCAGGGGAGGGGGATTTGAGTTTCCAATTTCTAGGTGTAGGAGTTGAGAGCGTGGAGTTGGGGGGGTGTTGTTGGGTTCGGATGATGGAGGGAGGCGTTGTGGTTTGGGAGCTGAGGGAGGCATGGTTGCTATACGCCACTGTTTTACGAGTACCATAAAGGTGTCTTGAAGGGAATTCCTCTTTTCTTTTGTTTGCTTGAAATACCACATCTCGTTCAAAGTCAAAACATCGCAGTGTGTAGAATTCCCCGCCTCGCCGGCTATCAAGGTCCTTGAAGGCAAACCTCTGAGCCCCTTAAGAGCGGTCTCCCTAACCTAGCCCGGCGGTCATCCACCTCCATCCATCATATGTCGTCCTTTCCCAACCGTGGGGCGAGTGGATAGCCTCGATGTTCGATGCGAAACTCGCCGGAGAGCCTTCGCGTGGGAGCCCATTGATTCTTGGTACAATCGTTGCCCGCTTTCCGGCCCTGACACTCCTTCACGCGCTCGGGTGAGCGGGGATGTCTGCACCCGCAGGCGTATGTGATGGGTAGCCATGTACACATCTTGGGACCTATTGAGGGATGTTGAGCGTCCTGTCGAGATTGGTGGAGGGTGAATACTAACTCCGTGTTGATAGTCGGCGAGAGATTAGTTGTGACTTGGAAATTAAGTGATCTCGGAAGTGGCAAGAGAGTGTTGTAAGATTTACCGAATGTCAGGGATGGTGAGTACGAACTGGCTATTCTGGAGCAATTTTATACTCTTTCTAGACTTCGTTACGCCTTCACCTCCGCCCTGTGGCCCCTCTGGTCGATTATGTGGCAACGCGATTGTATGCGGTGCTTCCCGCCCCTCTTACGACTCGTACAGCCCAGATAGCTTGCAAGCTTGTGTATGTACAAACAATAGCATGCCGTCATTGACTTTTGCCTAATAGTGTCAGTGATACACGAGATGTTGTCACTGTTGGCCGGCTTCCTTCGGGCTGCATTTTGTGGCTCACGTGCTCTGATCAAACATTCAGCCCATGCCTTTCCCAAAGTCAGAGTGTCTCGCCGGACCCTCCATCCCTCTCTCAATCACGCGCCCAGACATGCAACGTCTCGAACATGACGCCACTGGCCCCCGTTCCACCTCCTCAGTTCCGGCGTCCCATACTACAAACACCCAACTACGTCATCGACAAGCTCAAGTCCGCCGTCTTGGCCCATGACAGGGACACATTCCTCGCCCTGCTGTCCGTCTAGCCTCGCGTCTATGAGCTGGGCGAAGTCCCCTTCGAAGCCTTATCCCATGACCACGCCGGCGCTACTTCCGAGTTGCTGCGGCATGGCATGCCCATGAAGCCTGGCCTTTGCTGGGCCGCCATCGATGCCCGCGCCAGGAAGTGCCTCGCCGTGTTCCTCGACGCTGGATGAGATATCAACATGCCGATGAGTAGCACTGGTATGTTTTCCCAATCGACTGGCCTTAATTCCGAAAGTTTACCAGACTCTACCCAAGTATGCTTTCACGGACCGAGAACTCACACTATGGCTCCTCGACGGCGGCGCCGACCTCAACAAGCGTCTAGTAACCGACATCACCCCCTTTTCCCACGCCGTGGAATATGCTACCGCCAGCTTCCTCTAACAGCTTCTAGACCGTGGCGGCGATGTGCAGAAAGGCGAGGTGCTGCAGCAGGCGCTGAAGCGAAAGACTGATGTCATAGGAGTGATGGGAATGTTGTTGGACAGGGGCGCGCCGCTGAATGCGGTCGAGTACCAAAATCACCCCGAATCGTTTAGCGCGTACTGGAATATTGTGGAGAGAGGTACGCCGCTGTTCAAAGCAGTGGCGATGGGGAATGCTGAGGCGGTGAGGTTTCTGTTGGAGCTGGGAGCCGACGCAAGTATTCGGAGTTCTGATGGCCGGACCGCACTCGAGTGCGGTGAGAAGGAAGGGTTCACGGAGGTCATTAATATTTTGAATCGCACGTGTAGAGAGTGATCAAGGGAGAGGAATGAAACCATGTTGTATGTCCGGTCCATCAAACTAGGCCCCAGAACTCTCACTTCTCCTGAGCTGCCAGCGGCTTCATCGCCCCCAACCAAGGATGCCTCAACAGGTCCTCAGTCGAGGGCCGTTCCTTCGGATCCAGCTTCATCATGAGCCTAAGAAAATCCCCAAACTCCTCCCTCGCCTCCCGACTCAGACCCGGCATAAACTCCTCCGAATCCAGCGGCGGGCGTCCCGTCGGGGGGAAATCCTTTACCCTCCCATCCTCGCCAAACACGTCCCGTACAATCTCCTGATTTCCCCTTTCCAACAGCCCACTCGGAAACGGCCCAAAAAAGTCCACCATCTCAGCCAAGTGTTCCTTCACCTCGTAATGCCCATCCGGATCAACCCTACGATCAAACATGCGTACCGCGCGGTAGAGTTCGAGGAGCAGGGCACCCAGGTTCCACAAGTCGATTTTAGCGTCCCATGGGGCTTGGAGCAACACCTCGGGCGACCGAAGGGTGGCAGGTTGGGTGCGCTCGGTCAGGTGGCGTGTGGCCCAGCTGGAGGCGCCCCAGTCGCCGAGGGCGATGTCGAATTCGGTGATGTTTTTCAGGTCGGCTTCTGTAAAGTAGAAGTTGCCAAGGGGACGGGACGGGACTGGTGTGTACTGCGCTTCGGCTTTGTCTTGTTGGGGGACGGGATCCGTGGCGAGGTATCCCGACTCGATGAGAGAGTGGTTCCGGAACTTGACAAAGATGTTGTCTGGTTTGATGTCTACACAGATGCTCATTAGCCATATCCCGACTCAGCGCCGGAAAACAGACTTACCTGTGTGTATGACACCATGGTCGTGAGCAAAATCCAGCGCCAGCAGTAGCTGGATGGTAAACCGCCGCATGACCGAGGACGGAATCATGCTCTCCTTGAACAATGTGCCGAAGGTCGCGAGAGTTTCCCCCATAAGCTCAAACACAAGGCAGACATGCGTTCCGTTGCGACCTTTGTGCTCGAAATCGTCAATGAGGTGACAAACGTAGGCGTAGCCGAGCTGCTTGCGGTCTCCGTCACGCAGATGGGACAGGATCTCCTTCTCAAAGATCGGCTGGTCATCGCTGTAGCACTCGGCGCTCAGCACCTTGAGGGCTCGGAATTTGCACCTGTCATCGGCCCTAGATAAAAGAGGGGGCATCAGTAGATCAAACCTCGAACAGAACCCCCTCGGGGCCGGCGGAGGCAACTCACGGCTTCAAATCCTCGACCAACCACACGGTCGAGTAGCGACCATATCCAATCTTGTTCAGCACCTTGTACCTCTCTCCATAAACGTCGCCGGCGTAAACCGGGTGGAACCCCCCCGGTCGGTAGGCATCTCTCCCTTCCTCGATATCGCCTGAACTGGGACTGACATCCACCGGCTCAGCGTCCCTCTCACCCTCTGAACTGACAGCTTTAGCAGGCGCCATCTAATCTGCGGTTGTGGAGTTTTCAAGTGAAAGTTTCGAGGCGAATGCAAGTTGCGCGCGAGATCCGGGTTTGACGATAGAATGAGGGGGTGGGAGATGGAGGTTGATATAGATGAAGATGGGTGGGAAGTTAAGCGCCGACTCCTGTGTCGGTTGGTGTGGTGGTTGGGTCTTCGCCAAACGCGGCCAGGTGGCCGCCAACATGGGCCGCTCAGGGGCAGGATTAGGGGAAGTGATGGACAGGCCGAAACAACCTCCCCAGCACATCAGGCCCTGTCTAGAACAAGGTCGGACAAACTGAGGACTGACAGATACTACAAATTGTCCAAAGTCCGGCAGGATGTTTTGGGTAGGGTAGGATGATGTACGAGCGACTCTAGCTTGATTCGGTTAGATGGGTAGCCAGTTCTGTTAATCTCAGAAGACACCGCTAGCTCTTCGAGACTCGCTTTCAGGCTTTTCTTCGAACAACGGACCAGTTAGCCCTCAACGCCAGCCCACCTGAGCCATGTCTGCCGCACTGGCGCTGCTTCGGAGCCCAGGTCGCTCTCGGCTGGGCACGGGCTGGCTCTCTGGCGTGTCAGGGCACATACGGGCGACACCACGCAGCGCCCATCGCTGGTCCAGCCACCTCTCTCTCACTCCCGTGCCCGAGACTCAGCAGAAATGGTTCGACACCTTACGAACATCCCCCAGGTCCATCCGTTCCGTCACCATCGACACGCACCCCGACCCCTACTACACCAGCAACCGCACCGAAGACTGGGGCGTCGAGGGCGGCCCAACCGAGGCCGAGCTCACCCCCGATTACTTCCGCGCCCTCTCCTCTCTCTCCAGCTTCCCCAACATCATCGACATCACCCTCCGCTTCACCTCGGACTGCGTCGGCGTCGGCAACGACTCGATATTCAGCGACTACTTCCTCCTCGAACCCCACGACCGCCGGCTCTCCCTCCTCCAGTCCTTCTTCCACTCCACCGCCCAGCTCTGCCGCACCCAGCGCCACCTCCCCAACCACACCCCGCGCCTCTCAACCCTCACAATCCGCAACCTCCAAAACACCCCCGAAGAACACGTCACCCTCTCACCCGACTTCCTCGAGACCACGCAAGACCTCACCGCCCTCCACCTGCAGATCTGCACGGAATGGTCCCCCGACCACTTCCTCACCCTCCCGGACATGGTCCGCTTCTGGCCGCACCTGCGCGCGCGCTGGCTCGAGCCGCTCGCGCCGCGGCTCGAGGCGCTGACGCTGTACTGCGACGCGCAGTGGGGGCTGTGGCCGCAGATGGACCTGCGCGGGCTGCGCTTCCCGCGGCTGAGGTCCCTGGCGCTGGGGACGTACGTGTTCGGGCTGGACGAGCAGGTGGATTGGTTGCTGGGGCATAAGACGCTTGAGCAGCTCGCGCTGGACTCGTGCGGGATCTGTGTGGGGTGGGAGTTTGGGCCGTATGACGATCCGGCGGAGACGGCGGAGCTGGGGTTTGCGATGGAGAGGCTTGCTGTGAGGACGGATCCGGAGGGGGTGCGTGGGGAGCGGGGAGATCAGTGGAGTTTTGGGTATGGGGCCCGGTGGCCGGGGTATTTTGGGAGGATTGAAAGGGAACTGCCCGCGCTGCGGAGATTCCAGTTTGGGGGTGCGTGGGATCCGTGGGGTGATGTAGGGCCCTTCTTCCTTTGATTGCTCCCCATGTTTTGTCGACCGAGTATTACGCAACACCGGAACTGACCCAGGAGTTTTACAGAAACGGGAGTTGGGGCCAACTCGCAACCGGGACACGCGGTTTGAAGATCGCCACTGCCTCGGCGCAGGGCTCCCGGGACGCTACGTCAATTTCTTCGAGATAAGTAATTATGACGAGGTTGGCCTACCTGAGGCGTATGACTGCGAGGAGAGTTATGCAGATTGGCTGGCGGGTGAGGAACAGAGGGCCTTGGATGAACTACTAAAAGTCGTTCGGGAGAAGGACGAGAAAAAACTCTCCTGAGGGCTTCTCGGCCACTTTGGGCGGCGAAGAGATTCTGGGGCCCCCGGGGAGCTGATGAGGTCAAGACTTGAGAAAGACAACAACAATATCCAGTCCGCACTCAAATTGGGTGTGATTAACCGCCGACGATACGTTGGCGGATGCATGATTAACCGCGATTCAAGAAATACAAGAGTAGAAACGAATAAAAACACCGAGACCACCAGCCCTCTGCCGGTGAACTTAAAGCTTTGTTGTCTCGACACAACCACTCCCTTACCACGCAACACCTCCCGCTCAGACGGTCGTCGTATTCGAGTACGGCGAGCTGGTATTGGCAGTCGCGAGGTGAAACGAGTGGACGGCCTGGCGGAAGTGGGTGTCGACTTGGGACTTCTGGTTCGCGGTCTGCTGCGAGTACGACGTGTTGGTCGGGAAGACGGCAATGACCTGCATCAGGAGGCAGTCGACGACGCCGGCCATCTCGCGGACGGCAGCGGGCACGCGGAACTCGGCTTGCTTGTCGAGGGCGATCAGGACCGGGGCAGACTCGCTGACGGCGTCCATGAGCTCGAAGAGGCCTTGGACGAACTGGGGTTGTTAGAAAGAGAAGAACGACAGGGAAAGAAACATCGTGGTTACATCAGGGGAATCATGAAAGTTTGGGCCAGGGTGGAACACGAACGTTGGAATAGGCCTCGTAGACGAGCTGCTGGTCGTTCAGCTCGGTGATGACGGGGGACCGAATCATCACCGAGATGTTGGACAGGCAGGAGTCAGAGATGTCACTGAACTCATCGAGGATGTCCTGAATAATCAGGTAAGCTAAGGACACGTCACGCAGGCGGGCTCAGGAGGGGGTACCTGGAAGGGCCCGGGATTCCGCTTGAGCGCGACGAGGTTCACCAGGTCTTTCAAATCAAAGCTCATGCGGGCGAGGCCGTTGCAGGCCAGAGTGATCTCGGGCGGGGACATGGCAGCCCCGACCAGGGAAACCACCAACCCGAGGACCAGCAGGACGCCCCGGGTGAGGCGTCGACGGTTATCGAAGGCGAGCCACATGGTGATCGGCGAATGAATGCGGAGTACAGTGCAAAGGAGCGGACGAGGGCAGTCTGTGAGCCCTCAGAATCAGTAACGAACGAACGACGCGACGCGGTGTCGGAGGCAACGAGTGTGTGTGTGTCGGCGGATCAGAAAACCCGACAAGTGAGCATCCAGTCAAGGTCAAGTGAGCGAAGAGGGCGGATGACCAGAGGTTGCCCGCAGTCCAGACACAGCCCACCTCAACCCCGACAGTGTGGTGCCCCGTGTGCTCGTCCTAGTCGCCCCCCAGCTCGGAGGATGACCTCGGGCCAATGCGGGTCTAAGGGGCTGGAAGGTTTGCGGTCCGCCAAGGCAGAATCTCATCCAAGAGGTCGGCGGCGCAGCCCCCATCCGAAGTGACCCGTGAAGCGACCCGTCACGACGCGCTCGCTTTGGCGACGAGGTGCGTGGGGGGCTGAGGACGGGAGAGGGCAAGCCATGGCGCCCGGAATAATCTGCCCGAGCCTGCAGAAGCAGAGATTTTTCTCCCGCAACGGTGCGCGGGAAGGTTGGTGATTGGCCTGGATCCCAATACGGTTATCACTGCGGTGTCTCAGACATAAAGCACACAGTGCTGTTGGTGAGTCAACGGCGTCGCGTCTTATCTGCGGTCACACCCCCTGCTCTTGCGGCTGAGGGCCCGGCGCCGATCTGGCCATGGCAGCAGGGGTGCTCTCAGCCCTAAGACGCCAAATCGGGCGGGTTGAAACGTCGCTGTCGTCCGAAGAGACGACCCAGCACCGGTAATTGCCGCGGACAGGGCGCCTGTCAAGCTCGGGCTGTTATTCCTGGCAAAAGTCAAAGCCTTGAGCGGTGTGGATTCAGTTGTCGATGTCTGGCGCGCAGCTGGCGACAGAGGGGGCAGGGCAGCGAGGGGGTAAGTCCATGAAGGTGAGGGATCAGGGGTGAGTGGAATCAGTGGACGAGGACAGATGAAGCGGGACGAAGGGAGGGGGCCGAGGGAAGAGTGGGGGGGGGAGAGAGTAAGACTTTTCCAGATGTCTGTGAATCGGGAAGGAAGCTGGGGGCGGCATGAAGTTTGGTTGGTCATGCTCAGAGGCCAGGCCCGGGCCACAAGGCAGCAGCAGCCATGTGCCCCGCTGGCCACACAGTACGACTCGGTCCGACTTGACACTTTCCTGCACAAAATGAGAGAAGCACGATATTGAGATTCTGCATCTCGACCTTCGACCTCGGTGCAAAACCCACGGACATGACCGCATCTTCGGACGCGTATCAGCACGAATTACCGCGCATCCGCCGCGCTGCATCCGACGTGGCCGGGGTTTCGCCCCCAAGGTCTCGGGAAGCTGCACATGTTGGCACGTTGCCCCTGCATCGAACATCTCTCGCACCGCGCAAACAACATGGGTTCCTGCGTATCTGCGCCAACACCGACCGCATGAACAGGGGGCCCTCCCAGCGGGAAGATTCTGTGCCGACCGACCTCATCCCGCGCCAACACGATTCCCATCCGGGTTCCAACTTTCGGTGGCGACGTTGAGGTCGGATTTCCGTGTTGTTTCTGCTCTCAATTTTGTCTCTGCTCTTTCGCCGCAACTGCTTCCCGCTGTTCGCCAGAGCCCCCTTTTCTCCAGCGCATACTCCGTATGGGTTGTGCTGGTTTGCTGTGATGGGCCAGCTATCAATATCTCATATCAGCACTGGTCCAGCGCACAGCACCCACAGTACGCAGTCTGCCCGGGAGCCTCGTTGCCGCCTGATGTTTCCCAACACCCCTGACATGACGATATCACCTCGCAAGGACCCCCTGGGCTGCTCGACCCAGGGGAAGGGACAGACACTCCCCCCACCCAGCGTCAGCCTCCCACGACGACTGGATGCCATCCCTGGATAATATCGTGTTCATCGTCATGCCGGGTGCAGTGACCCGTCCCGCGACCCGCAGGAGCACACAAGAACCTGGTGGGTCAGTTCCCCTGACATGGATATTGGGAGGCCGGAGAGGGGGGCCCGGGGTGAGGCGGGGCCTGAGCTGTCGACTTGTCGTCCCAGCTCGGGCTGAGCGAACGATTCGTGCTTCTGCGAGGTTGCCATACCAGGAATAGTTTTCGCGTGTCTTGGTGTGCCTGCTTGGCCCTCCGTGGTGGACTGGCAGTGGCTGTTCAGGAGGCGTTGCGAGCTGGCCCGTGACGGACGTTGAGGCCGTGCAAGTCAACTCCGACAAGATGGTGGGAGGGAAACATTCTGGCTTCCTCCTCTTTTCCATCTTCCATCTTCATGGTCTTCGGTGAGGCACGTTGCCCACGTCCACTCCTTTCCCTTGTGCATCGGGCTGCATTATCACATTTTCTTTCTATCTCTCATTGCCAGCATGGCGTCCACATTCCGGTTCTTCCCTCTTGTTATCGTCACTCTTTTTGCGGGTTTGGCCCGCAGTCTTCCCTATTTCCCCGAGCATGAAGCATACAACCTCAACCAGAACAAGTCAGCCACCAACCCCTTGGAGTACTGGGGAGAATGGCCGGACCACCAGTTCCACCCCTCGCCAGAGAACTGGCGCATGCCCTTTTACTCGCTCTTCCTCGACAGATTCGTTAACGGCGATCCGTCAAACGACAACAGCAATGGCACCGCCTTCGAGGTCGACATGCTCTCCACCCAGCTGCGGGTCGGAGGTGACATTGCTGGCCTGGTTGACACACTCGACTACCTGCAAGGGATGGGGATCAAGGTCGGTGATCTGCAGCGACCCCACTCGAATATGAAGGCCCTCACAACCCACCATGATGCCTTGACACTGACACCGCCACAGGCTCTCTACATCTCAGGAAGTCCTTTCATCAACCAGCCCTGGTCAGCGGATTCTTTCAGTCCGCTGGATCTGACCCTCCTCGACTCCCACTTTGGAAACATTGCAGAATGGCGCCGCGCCATCGACGAAATCCACAAGCGGGGGATGTACGTCGTCCTCGAGAACACCATGTCCACCATGGGTGACCTCATCGGCTTCGAGGGGTACCTCAACACCACCACCCCTTTCAGCTTCAAGGAGCACAACGCCATCTGGAAGTCGCCGAGGAGATACTGGGATTTTCCTCTTGGCGATGACTCGGTCGAGTGCAAGTATCCCAGGTTTTGGGACGAGCATGGTGTGCTTGTCGGGGACGATGTGATGTCTCAGATGACCACCTGCCGGACCAGTGACTTTGACCAGGTAAGCCGCTGCTCGTGCTTCCCTACCACCACCCCCCATCCTTAACGCTTGACGCTCACACATCCCAGTACGGTGACGTCGAGTCCTTCGGCAAGTACCCCGAGTGGCAGAAGCAGCTGTCCAAGTTCGGTTTCGTCCAGGACCGCCTGAGAGAATGGCGCCCAAGTGTCTTGGACAAGATCAAGCTCTTCTCCTGCATGACCATCGCCAGCCTGGACATTGACGGCTTCCGCATTGACAAGGCCCTCACCATCACCGTTGATGCCCAAGCCGAGTGGTCGGAACACATGCGATCCTGCGCCCGCAGGTTTGGCAAGAAGAACTTTTTCATCCCTGGCGAAATCGTCGGTGGCAATGCCCTTGGCGCGCTGTACTTTGGTCGCGGCAAGGAGCCCGGCATGGCCGTCAAGACGCTGGACGAGAGCTACAACGCCACCAACGAGACGAGCCCCAGCTCCTACATCCGCACCCACCAGGCTCTCGACTCGGCGTGCTTCCACTATTCGGCCTACCGTGCTTTGACACGGTTTCTCGGCATTGACGGTATCTACGGCGCCGAGATGGACACGAGGACCAACTGGGCAGAGGGCTGGCAAGACATGCTCCTGACGACCGACTTCGTCAACGCCAACACCGGCAAGTTCGATCCCAGGCACATGTTCGGAGTGTCCAACCAGGACGTGTTTCGGTGGCCCTCAATTCAAAACGGAACGCAAAAGTACCTGGTCGGCGCCTTCGTCATGTCTCTCTTGCTTCCCGGCATTCCCATCGTCAACTGGGGCGAGGAGCAGGCCTTCTACGTGTTGGAGAACATCGCTGGCAACTACCTGTATGGTCGCCAGCCCATGGTCTCGACTGTCTCCTGGGAGCGCCATGGATGTTACAAGGTTGGATCCGAGAAGTACTTCAACTTTCCCCTGGACGCTGCGTTGTACGGCTGCGACGACCCGAATGTCAGCCTTGACCACCGCGACCCATCCCATCCGGTCAGGGGTGTCGTCAGGCGGCTGATGGAGCTCCGCGAGACGTATCCCGTCCTCAACGATGGCTTTGACATGTACCAGCTCTCGAATTACACACACTGGATTTACCTTCCCGGATCCAACGGCACTGGCACCGAACTCGGGCTGTGGAGCTACGTTCGCATGGGTCATCAAGGCCTGCAGAACTTCTCGTCGGTGGCTCACGGCCAAGACCTTGTGTGGCTTCTTTTGGGCAACGAGAACCAGACGACCAGCTACACATTCAACTGCTCGGACCCCGACACCGCCCTCCTGTCCTCGTTCGGGTCTGGCGCCACCGTCAAGAACCTGTTTTATCCCTTTGACGAGTATAAGCTCGAACCCTCAACCCGGCACATCCACGGCGGTGATCCGGATCTGGTGCATGGCTGCATCAGCGAACTCAAATTTCCGGCGTGGGGTTTCAAGGCATTTGTGCCGAAGGAGAGTTGGGTCGGCCCTGCTCCCATCATCACCAAGTTCCTCCCCGGCCACGACTATCGCCTCGAGGCGGCTCCCAACGGTGATACTTCGGTGGACATCCAGATCCAGTTCTCCCAGGAAATGGATTGTGAGTCTGTGTTTAATTCCGTGGAGATCACCTCGAACACTGTCGGTGGGAAGGTTGCCTCGCTCAACAGGGGATCTCTGCGGTGCCGGAACCTCGACGCCCCCCAAACGCCGCCTCAGTTTGTGGGCCAAGCAGCCTCGGCCTGGGAGTTCGCAGTGACGATCAACTCCATCCCAGACGGCGTTCATCGTATCACTGTCCGCAATGCGACGTCTATCAGCCGCACCAACAGCACAGGCTCAGTCGACCACTTCCTCCTCCGCGTCGGAAAGCGGGACAACCCCATCGTTTTCCCTCGGCACGCCAACTACTCGAGCGATCTGGTCTACAAGAAGGACAATGACCTCTTCGTCCGTCATCATGCCTCCGGGGCCACGCAATTCCGCTGCTCCCAGGCCTGGGCTTCGTCCTGGACCCCGTGGCTCAACTACACCGGAGAAGACTTCAAGCTCCCGGCCAAGAACTGGACCGGCACTTCTCTTCAGGAGTGGTCGGGGGATCATGTGGTCTGCCAGTACTTCAGCAAGCTGGCCGGCAGCAGCCATCACCAGCAAGAGGGTGACCTGGACACAGCCACACCGGCGCGTCGCTTCCCGCACCTTTTTATCAACGGCCACTTCAACGCGTTTGGGTTTGACGCCGGAATTCCCAACCGCATGAGCCAGCACGCCGATACCGGGGTCTGGTCCATTGATGTCATGGCAGAGTGGCCAACTGCTCTCCAGTTCAACACATGGGGTCTCAACCCTGACGGGCTGCCCGACCAGACTTGGATCTTTGGCGATGTCAACTTCGACCACGTTCTTGACCGTCTCCCTCCGGGCTCCCTGCGGCAAAACGTTGTCAACATCACCGAGCCACCCCCGGCGCCGTTTGTTGGCTGGCGCTTCGAGGTTGATGACGCCGCGATGAAGTACAGCAAGTTCCCGGCCGGAAGCAGGGACCGCCAAATTGCCATCTTTTCGCTCATGTGGGTGCTCCCGCTTCTCGGCGGCTGCATCGTCGTGTTTATCTTCACCGGCTCGTTCTACAAGGTCAAGCACAACATCTCTGGTGCCGCGGGCAACGGCGGCATCACGGAAAAGTTCCGCCAGGCCTTCGAGATGAAGGAGAAGCCAGGTTTCCTGCGCCCAAAGCGTCTATCGTCCGGCGGGTCTTCCTTTGGCACCCCGGCACCGGCGACTCGCCCGAGCAGCTCGCACAGCGCAGCGCGCGGCATGGAGGGCACCGGCTTTGGCATGGAGATTGGCGCCCCCAGAAAGAAGGTCCTCATCGCTACGATGGAGTACGACATCGAGGACTGGCGCATCAAGATCAAGATCGGTGGTCTCGGCGTCATGGCCCAGCTCATGGGCAAAGCCCTCGGCCACCTCGACATCATCTGGGTGGTCCCTTGCGTCGGCGGCTTGAAGAACGACTACCCCGGCGGCTACCCCGTCGACCAGACCGCCGACCCCATGGAGATCACTATCCTCGGCTCTAAGTACACCGTCGACGTGCAGTACCACAAGCTCCGCAACATGACCTACGTGCTCCTCGACGCACCCGTCTTCCGCCTGCAAGACCCATCCCGCCCGTACCCCGACCGCATGGACGACCTCGACAGCGCGATCTACTACTCCGCGTGGAACCAGTGCATCGCTGAGACGCTCAAGCGCTTTAACCCGGATATTTACCACATCAACGACTTCCACGGCGCGCTCGCACCGTTGTACCTCCTGCCTCGCGTCATTCCCTGCTGTTTGTCGCTTCACAATGCCGAATTCCAGGGCATGTGGAGCCTTGGCACCAAGGAGGAGAAGCAGGAAGTCTGCAGCGTGTTTAACCTCGACCAGAAGGTCGTGGAGCGATTTGTGCAGTTTGGCGAGGTCTTCAATCTCTTGCATGCGGGCGCCAGCTATCTGAGGGAGTTCCAGCATGGGTTTGGCGCCGTCGGTGTGTCGAAGAAATACGGCAAGCGCAGCTTTGCTCGGTATCCCATCTTCTGGGGTCTGTCCAAGATTGGGAGTCTCCCCAACCCGGATCCCTCCGATACGGCGGAGTGGTCGCCGGAGCTGGAGGCCGCCGCCCAAGCGCAGGAGATTGAGGTCGACGCTGCGTTTGAGGCCGGCCGCGCTGAGCTGCGCAGGCAGGCCCAGGAGTGGGCTGGGATTGACCAGAACCCGGACGCGGAGCTGTTTGTGTTTGTCGGGCGGTGGTCGATGCAGAAGGGCGTGGATCTGATCGCGGATGTGTTCCCGTCCATTCTGGAGCATAATCCCAAGGTACAGTTAATCGCCATCGGGCCGGTTATTGATCTGTATGGTCGGCTGGCGGCGATCAAGTTGGAGGCGCTGATGGAGCAGTACCCGAACCGGGTGTACTCGAAGCCGGAGTTTACGCAGCTGCCGCCGTATATTTTCAGCGGTGCTGAGTTTGCTCTGATTCCTTCTCGTGATGAGCCGTTTGGGTTGGTGGCTGTGGAGTTTGGTCGGAAGGGAGCGCTTGGTGTTGGTGCGCGAGTTGGTAAGTGGAAAGATGCCCATTGAGGCCTGGGAAGTTGCTAACGCTTGTTCACAGGTGGCCTCGGAAACATGCCCGGATGGTATTACACCGTCGAGTCCACTTCGGCCAAGCATCTCATGAGCCAGTTCAAGGAGGCCATCCAGGGGGCCCTAGCTGCCGACAACCCGACCCGCGCAAAGATGAGGGCCGTCTCGGCAAAGCAACGGTTTCCCGTCGCCAGATGGGTCGAGGAGATCAACGAATTGCACAGCACCTCCATCCTCAAGTCACAAAAGCACCGCGACAGGCCAGACCCTCTGCGTCTTGTCAGTCGGTCGAAGCTCAACCTCTCTCGTCCGCCGTCACCCACACCGTCCGAGATGCACGACTTCCGTCCCACGACACCCTCTTCGTTCCTGTCGCCTGAGCACAACAGTCTCCCACCGTCGGCAAGAACTCCGGACTTCGGGTCCTGGCCTCTGCCACGGCCGATCACCCCCCAACACCAACGGAGGTTTTCCGGCGTCTCCATCACCTCCGTCACCAAGGGCAGGAAGGACTTTGCGCTGCAGAAGGTTGACCCGTTCTTCACGGACGCGGACGGCGAGTACACCGACGAGTTCAAGCGCATGTTGACACAACTCGACTCTAAGACGTCCGAGACGGACCTTTGCATCGAACAATACCTCGTCCGGTCCGAAAAGCAATGGTTCGAGGGCTACAAGATCGCCAAGTTCGGGCTCACTCCCTCCTCTCGCAACGTGTCCAAGGTGTCGCTCGTCGAAACACCTGCCGCACTCAACTCCTCCCGCTTCCTCGACATCCCCTCTCGCCCTCCCAGCCCCTACGCTCCGAGCATCATCTCCTCCGTCTACTCCGAGGACGAAGACCGGAGAAACCCCGGCCTGAGACCCTTCCTCTTGAACCCCGACAAGGAAGAAAACCCCAACGAGGCCTCCCCAATCCAGAAGTTCATGCTCCGCAAGGTGTTCGACTGGCCTGTCTACACCATCATCCTTGCCTTCGGGCAGATCCTGGCAGCCAACTCGTACCAGATCTCGCTGCTTAACGGAGAGCAGGGACAGACGGCCAGCATGCTGTACACCATCGCGTCCATCTACGGTGCGGCGTCCATCCTGTGGTGGATTGCGTTCAGACGGTTGAAGTCGGTCTGGGTGCTGTCGACGCCGTTTGCGGTGTACGGGATTGCGTTCATCTTTGCCGGGTGTGCACCTTTCGCGCAGTCGATTCTCACTCGCGGATGGCTTCAGAATGTTGCGTCTGGGTTCTATGCGGCCTCGGCCTCGAGTGGGTCGATGTTTTTTGCTCTCAACTTTGGTGATGAAGGTAAGCTTAACTCACCCCCCTGGGCTCCATAACGATGATACTGACAGTCCACAGGCGGCGCGCCAGTCAGGACGTGGGTGATCCGCGCCTGCGCGGTGCAGGGCGTCCAGCAGATCTACATCAGCGGGCTCTGGTACTGGGGCTCTAAGCTCAGCTCCTACGACAGCAACGGAATCCCCGTGGCGCAAGCCTCCAACACGCTCATCAGCGCCGTCTGCTTCCCGGTTGCCGTGCTGCTGATCGTCCTCGCCGTGCTCACCTTCTTCGGTCTCCCCGAGTACTACCGCCAAACGCCGGGCTCGATCCCCTCCTTCTTCAAGTCCATCTTCCGGCGCAAGCTGATCATCGTACGCTCTCCCTCCCCTCTTATTTGTGTGTATCTGTCTCTAACACCCCCCAGTGCTTTCTCCTCTCGGTCCTCATCCAAAACTACTGGCTCTCCTCCGTCTACGGCCGCTCGTGGCGCTTCCTCTGGACGTCAACACACACCTCCACCTGGCAGATCCTCCTCCTTGTCCTCCTCTTCTTCGGCATCATCTGGATCGCCTTGTTCTCCCAGCTCGCGCACTTCTCGCGCGAGCACAGCTGGCTCTTCCCAGTCCTCGCCGTCGGCCTCGGCGCCCCGCGCTGGGCCCAGATCTTCTGGGGCGTGTCGGGCATCGGGACTTCGCTGCCCTGGGCGGGGGATGTTGGTGGCGCGTTGGTTTCCCGCGCGTTGTGGTTGTGGTTGGGTGTGTTGGATGCGTTGCAGGGGACGGGGGTCGGGATGATGTTGCTGCAGACGACGACGCGGTTTCATAATAACTTCGCCTTGGTGGCCGCGCAGGTGCTGGGGTCACTTGCTACGGCGGTGGGGAGGGCGACGGCGCCGGATGCGATCGGGCCCGGGCCGGTGTTTCCGAATTTGGCGCTGAGTTTGGACGGGTTGGGGAATGGCTGGTTTTGGGTGTGTTTGCTGATGCAGTTGGGGATTTGTGTTATGTTTGGGACCTTCTTTAGGAAGGAGCAGTTGAGTAAGCCGTGAGGGGCGAGGGGCTGGATAGGATGGGTGTGGGATGGATGGGTTTGTCTTCCAATGGTGGGGTTTGGGACTGGTGTTGTCCCATGGTGGTTGGAATCGGGCAGTCATTTCAAGAGTTTGATGCTTTGGATGGATGATGGGTTCTTGGGTTGGGTTTTTGGTTCACATAGATGCGAAGGTTGCACGGGTTTGGATCGCAGTTTGTCTATAGATATATGCCAAAGGAAATACTTCTACCTCCCCCTGATGCCACCCAACCCCCCTACCTTTTACCCACATGCCGTCCATGCAACCCAAACGCCACCGCAAACCCACACTCGGCCCTCCCAACCTCCTCCATAGTCCTCGCATCCAAACACAACAAATAACTCGTCTTATTCTCCCCATCTAACACCACACTCAACAACACACCATCGTCCTCCTCTCCCACATCCCCCTCCCCCTTTCCATCCCCACCCTCGACCTTACCCGTCCGGGGCCGCGGAACAAAAATCGCCTCACCGGGGGTATGGCCTTTCGGGCCCTCCCACCGCAAGACCTCGCGGGTATCAACATCGATCTTGGCGATCGAGTCAAACAACGTGCTCAGCGCGCGGTTGATGAGCACGTAGACGAAGCGGTGGCGGCGGAGGCGGTAGGACGGGTTAATCGTGGGGAGATCGCCGATGTGGGGCGGGGGGATTTGGAAGATTTCTTGCGGGGTTGGGAGGGGGCCCTTCGTGGTGGTGAAGTCCGACTTGGCCAGCCGGTACCGCGAGAGCAAGGGGAAGGACTGCTGGGTGGTCTGGGAGGTGGTCCAGAAATCGGCGGCCGCATTGTTCCGGTTTAGGAGCACGTCGTAGTAGAACCCGTCGATGATGTGCCGGTTGGGGTAGTGAATCATCTCGCAGAGGATGTCGCCCGAGTCGTCGTCCTCGAAGGCGTTGACGCTGTGGAAGAAGAAGCCCGCGGGGGAGGCGAACTTGGCGACGACGCCTTTGCCGTGGTGCCGGTCGACGACGAACCACCGGCAGGGTTCGGAGGCGTCGAACGGCTTGAGGGAGTGCAGGAGGTTGCCCTCCAAGGGGATCTTGGCGCCTTTCCATTGGTAGTGCGAGACGGGGATGAGGAGGACGACGTGGTGGCGGGTGAGGAAGATGCTGTGGAGGTACGCGGCTGTGGCGGGGATGGTGGCGAGGATGGTGGTTTTGCCGGTGGCGGCGCTGATGGAGAAGATGCGGTAGACGGGTTGCTTGCCGAGGTCGAGGTTGAAGTTGACGTAGTCGCCTGTTTCGGGGTCGAATTTGCCGTGGGCGGCTGACAGGGGGCCTCTGAGGTCTGGGTGGTACTTGGTCTGCTTCGGGTAGCTGATGGGCTCCATAGTCTGGGGGTCGATCTCGCACATGGCGGCGGAGTCGGTCGCGATGACGACGCTGGCGGTGCGGTGGCCCTGGGCGGCGACAGCGGCGCCGGCCGGTGGCTTGAAGGCGGGCAGGTCGGTGCACACGGTGACGCTGACATTGTGGATCGAGGGCCGCTTGTTGAAGACGGACATGGCTTTGCCAAAGAGCCCGACGCAGGGATCCCGCTTCTGCGCAAAGGACATGGACCGCCATGTGCCTGCGGCTTTGATGTCGGCCACCACGTCGTCGGACTGGCGGCGAGACGAGTAGTACACGCGCACCACTGGCTCGGTGGGCGCGTCGTTGCTGTTGTTGGCTACATCCTCAGCCACGATGTCGAACCTGTGGGTATGAGCAAGCCCATCAAACCAGTGCGACACGTGAAAGGTGCCCGACTTGGTGTCTTCGACCTTGCCCTGGCCCGGTCCGGTCCGGTAGAGCGAGCCAGCCGCCCACGCCGGGATGTTTCCCTTGAGTGTGAGCTCGATGGGCCCCCGATGCTCGGTCAGACCTTCAAACTGGACCACGAGTGCGCCGTCAGCTGAGTTCCGGTCGAGAGGCAAACATGAAAGTCGACTTACGCCGGCCTCGTTCGGCCACTCGAGGAAGGCTTGTTGCTCCAGGTTCTTGGTCGATGTCGTGGCTGAAGCAGCCTCGTCGGCAGCGGTTAGCTTTCTGGTTGTCCCATGAGGGACATAATTCAAAGCCATGGTTGACAGGGGTGGTTTTGCCGCTGCTTGGCTAGGTAGACGCCCGTTTCTGATGGGAGTAGATGGGTGAATGTGTGGTGAATCCCGACGGCACGGGTGCGCGGTGTTAAGATTGCTGATGACTTGGTTGACGTGTCGCCGCCGTGTCGGTGTGTTGCCCGCTTGGTGGAAGATAGCCCATGCAGCAGGGTAGCAACGCGGGCGGTTGGTTGTCAGGAGTTGGTTACAATTATGGGGTAAGGTGGCATTGCTTTCCCTAGCGGCTCGGCCGACCATGGGCCTCATCCGAGAAGACTTGGGGGCCAGGGGCTGTTTCGAACACGGCCACCACAACTCCCGAATCCTGTCGTACATGTTCGCATCCTGCCACACCGTCGGGCGTTCGATGTCGTGAAGAATTAGCCAGGCGGTGCTGGACGAGGTCGGTGGCGATGTTGCGAGCGCCCATGACGCCTCTTCAGTCTCCAGCCCTCGCTCGCCTGCGGGTTTGCTGGCAGTGGTTAGTTACGCGTGATGGAAAGCCAGCGTGCTGTGAGCCAAAGATGGAGGGGTGTGGGGGGGTTCGCAGCTTCACACGAAGCGAGCAGCCAACAGGAGGTTGAATTAAGCGAGAGTTAGCGTCACTGTGAGTGGGGAGTGGAGTGGTGGTGCGTCAAAGCCTGTCTCGGCGGTCGTTAGCCAATCGTTCCTCTGGAAACCATCCAAAGTACGGAATAAATATGTCAGTCTTTCCCTCATTTCCCATTAGCTTCAATCTGGACCGCCGAGTTGGCCTCGGCAGACAATTGGGTTTCACACAGGCACTGTGACTCGGAAACGCCATCATAGTTTAATCCAACACGGCCCATCAGGGAGAAACATGGTGGCACGCCTGAATGGGGCCGGACGGAGCAAAGCTTTCGCTTCCTGAGAATGACTTGCACGGGCTGAACAAGATCGGAGAAGAGGCTTTTCGGCTTCAAACAGAGGGAGGAGACAAGGAGGAATGAGTACTTCGTATTGCTTTCATGGGTGTAACGGGGCTTGGCATCAAGAAACGTTTCCCACGATGCATGCCCTGGACCTAGCTGCCTCTCAAAAATTGGCTTCGATTTGCCCATGGATCTTTTCCCTTCCACCATGATGGAAATCAGCGAGGCACTGCCAGGTACCCGCTCCAATCTATTTTGGGTGACCGCACCAACACATTGTACACAGTACGAGCTGCAGTGTCAGGCGTTTTGGGAATCCTCGACCTCTACGCCCCGAGATGGGGCGCCGGGGCTGCATTGCCGTAGAAGGGCGGTCGACTGTGCCTGAAGAAAGTGCACTCTCTCGCGGCTCAAACACCCGTCTCCAAGGTCTCCAAGGCGTTTGTTTCCGAGGCTTTTCCGGCGCAGGGAGAGTAGCTGGTACATGTGCATGGCTCATGTTGGGGGCTGGGGGGTTGTTATAAGAGTTAACTACTCTCGAAGAATAGGTACGCAGTCTGAATCACCCTCCCCGATTGTCCGAGGCCCCTTCAGCACCTTTCTCGCGCAACAGCTTTTCCAAGGTCGCCCAACCCTTCCCTTCAATATACGACAATGGTGTTCGGCCCTCCAAATCGCTGGAGTTCACGTCGGCTCCGTTCTCGAGCAGCAGTTTGACCATGTCATTCCAGCCATCCTCCACAGCATACGAGAGCGGCGTCCGTCCCCTCTGATCCTTGGCGTCCACTTTGGCTCGGCGCGCGAGGAGCACTCTCACCATATCAATCCGGTGCTTCGCAGCATACCAGAACGGGGTTCGACCTCGAAAATCCCTCGAGTCCACCTCGGCGCCCGCCCCAAGCAGTACGCTCACAACCTTCCTCTGCTCCATTCCCACAACAACACTCGGATGCCATGATTGTTGCACAGCATGCGACAACGGTGTTCGCCCCTCCCTATCCCTGAAGTCCACTTCAACCCCGCTCTCAAAGAGCAGCTTCACAGTGTCCGGCTGATGCGCCTCCATAGCAGACGACAGCGCTGTTTGGCCCCAGCCCCCTTTGAACTCCTCTTCAGTCCCGTTCTGAAAGAACAGCTTCAAAATGTCCAGCCGATGCGCCTTTACAGCAGACGACAGCACTGTTCGGCACCAGCCACCCTTGAATTCCGCTTCAGCCCCCTTGTCGAGCAGAAGCTTGAACATGTCAAACTGGTTCCGATCTGCGGCGTGCAGCAGGGGTGAACGTCCGCTGCGGTCCACGGAATCGATGTCGACCTTGCCCGTGGCCAGAAGTATCTCTGCTACCTTGTCGTGACCTCGCTCTGCTGCATAGGACAGTGGTGTCCGTTCCTCGTAATCTGGAGAGTCTGGATCGACTCTTCCCTCCATCAAAAGAAGCCCGACGACGTCGTTGCGGCCGTTCGCCGCCGCATATGACAGCGGTGTCCGTCCTTCGTAATCCCGGTAGTCCGGATCGACACTTCTCTCCTTCAAAAGAAGCTTGACTACCTCGCTGCAGCCGTTCTCCGCGGCATATGACAACGGTGTCCGTTCCTTGAAATTTTGAAAATCGGGATGGACCCTCCTCGACTCCAAAAGAAGCTTGACAACCTGGTCGTGGCCGTTCTCTGCCGCGTATGACAGTGGCGTCCGTCTTTCTCCATCTGTGCCGTCGATGTCAGCCTCGTCCATGGCCAGCAGGCTGACAATTCTTTGTGTGACGCGATCCTTTGCAAGATTGGATAGCCACGTCCCTCTTTCTCCATCTTTGCCGTCGATGCCAGCCTCGTCCATGGCCAGCAGGCTGACAATTTCGTTGGCGCCGCCATGCTTTAAAAGACTGAATAGCTGCAATGTTTCATCAAAGAGCTTGTGTTCCTTGGTATGCTCGTCCGGGCCACCTCGAAGGCTATCATGAACCGTAAGCTCCGGAGCCGCGAGAAAGCAAGCCTTCATGTGATAAAACACGTCTCCCAGAGGAACAACGTAGGCGTGGCCGAGAGGGTCGCTGCCTACGGCATGACCGTACACCTTGTTGCTAGCGCTGTCGACGACGACTGAACCGCACTCGCCGCCTACTAGACCACCTGAGGGAAAAGTCAGAGAAAACTGGTCGATAAGACAGGATGGGGCCAGTGGGATCGTGAGCCCTTACCTTCGAGGATTACCGTCCAGGCTCTGGAGTATTGTTCTGCCGAGAAGGGTGAGGTTGGGGGGAAACTGGCGCCAGCCAGGACCTGGCCATGAACAATACCTCGGACTCCAGAGACCATATAGACTGGAGCCAAGTGAGCCGTGGGAGACTTGAGGAATGCCTTCAAAACCACACTTTCTCTCCCTTGGCCCCCCCGTGATACCGTGTTAATGTTGGAAAGGGAAATGCTTCGGGTGGCCGCCGGCCACACCAAAGCCCAGTCGAGGAACGCGGACGGGGGAGTGACCTCGACTGAAGAGGCGAGCCTGTCCCATGGTTCAGACTCATGAAATTCGGCAGCCCCAGATGTTTCTTCCCGCGGGCCGCGTGTTGCAGCCGTCTGTGAGTCAAGTTGCATCGTCTCCGACGGCATGCCCTCATCCAAATCAAAATACTCATCGTCATCGTCATCCTTCCAGAGCCTCGCCGACGGCACAGAATCAACCGTGCTGCCCCGAACGAAGGACTCGCTGCTGAGAGCCAGTGGTGGCTTGCAAGTCTCTTTAGAGTAAAAGAGGTGGTCAACTGTGAGTATCCCTCTGAGGTTTCCAACATCAACTGCGATCCCCAGGGTTGCTGATCTTTCGCCATAAAAGATGGCACCTCCACATGAACCGCTGGTATTACTCAGGGATGCCAAGAGAGGTTTGCCTAGGGCTTGCTGAGTGAAGGGGACTGTCGGAGTTCGGTAATACACCAACCGCAGAGGAGGGAGCATGAGGTTGTTCATTTGCAGGTATTGCCGAAACCGGGAGAATAGAGCCGACTGCTCCTTGAGGTGTAATGCCTCCTCACTCTCGCGGAACAGTTTTCGAAGTCCTGGGAAATCGGCCTCTCGACAGATGACCACAATGCTTGGGCGCGCGTCTGAGGGACATGTGCCGACCATGTAAGGGCGGAAGACGGGAGGATACTCGAGACGCAGGCGCTCTTCGACCAAGGTTGCAAGCGTCCGCTGAAGGAACTCAGCCCTTTCACTCCAATCCCTTTTGGTCCAATCGTGACCCTCCAATGGAGCTTTAAAGTAAATCTGCTTTTGCGCCTTGCTGCCAGGGACTGGTGTGCTGTGGTTCCACACATTTTCGGGCCTCTCGGTTGCGGAAGTAATCGCTGGCTCCGAGGACAACGTCGGAGGCTGTTGTATCTCGTCGTCGACGCGGTCATTACCGTCCTGGGGCTGGGCAGCATCGCAAGCCACCGAAGCTCCAGGGACATCGGGAGCCCGAGAC
>FTEL01003069.1_pt1 | contig 25384 bp, 12 predicted proteins | sample 1658911 | NCBI WGS metagenome assembly FTEL01 (sample SAMEA3914869, study PRJEB12502) | metagenome | biome: forest; material: soil | place: USA | collected 2012-03-12 | depth 0.1 m
CGGCAAGCCTGGCCATAATGCCCGCACTTGCCAGGAGGCTGTAGAAGCATCTGATTCAGCTACTTCTGATGTAATTATCGTTGGTTCCTAATGTTGTTGTATGGTAATTGAGGATAGTATATAGAGGGTAGTTGAAAGTTCGCTACTCGCTGATATTCGCTACTCGCTGATAAGATACGTTAGTTAGTATTTTTTTCAACTCTTATAGGGGATTACAGCGGGCTTATAATAGCCCGAACTTATAGCCTATCTATATATTTTACTTGGAAGCATTCTCAATTTCCTACCGGGTAACTAAAATAATATCTAATACTAGAATTGAGTATATCTTGTAATTATCTTTAGTTTCAAAGTTCTTTTCCTCTCGTATCCTCTCATTTTGTTATTTTGTAAATGGTTGAAGTATATATATTTAGGCGGTTTTTAGTACGGTGTCAAGAGACTTTTAAGGACGGACTATAGTTTATAGAAGGTCTCACATACCTACGGGCGTAACGGTATAAGAATAATAATAATATAGTTTGAGAGAACTAAAACTTATAGTTCGAAAAGTTTCTATTGTTAAGTTCTACTCTACAAGTAGTAACTTCTAAAGAAGGTTCCGAAATTTTTTAGTAGTATACATTTCTATACTGCCTAGCTTGAACATTTCCCTAGATTTTACTCATGGTGGTATTAACAAGAATTCGCTCCAGCCCTTCCCGCAGTTGTGTCCCCATGCCCTTCGGACTAGGTCTGGCCGTTGCACGGTCAACAAACACCTGGACAAACTCCCCAACAGATTTGACTGCATCCTGACCCTTCTCAAACAGAGCAATTTCGTAAGTAACACTCGAGTTCCCAATCCGATTGACGCGCAAGGCCAGTTCCGCGCATGCAGGAAAGGAGATGGAAGCAAAATAGTCGTTGTGGGAGTGGACAACCATTCCGTACTGGGGGGAGCTTGGAGGGTGCAGCCCGCAGTGCTCCATTAGGTACGTGTTGATGACAGAGTCGTAAAGAAAGTTGTAGATCGAATTGTTCATGTGGTCGTACATGTCGTTGTCGCTCCTGTTGATGCAAGGTCAGCTCCACGGAAACCGGACCGGAAGGCCGACGAAGCAGGCACGGCGCTCAACTTACCACCGGGTGCGGTACTCGAGCATGTAGGGATAGTCCGCCCTCGTTCGGGCCTTCAAACGAGTGATGTCTACCATGGGGTCGGCAGTGTGGCTGCGGGTGTGCCTGAGCCGTTTGCGAGTTGGGGGGCTGAGGTTGGTCGTCACCAAATCCAGCTCGATGGTAGCAGAGAAAAGGAGAAGAGTGAAGGAGGGATCGCCTCGGGCAACCGTCACTTGGCCGCCAGATATTCGGTGGCTGCCCTCTGTCTGCTTGCTCTGTTTCGGCCACCCCAACAACAACCAAGAGCAGGGAAGCCGAGGCCCGGCTGCGACCCCTGTCAAGGGTTTCTCAGGCCTGAACTGGAAATGGGAATTGCGGGGAATCCCTGTGTGCCTGGATCTTCCTGCCAGCTCACACCGCCCTTTTTTTCTGTGCCTAGCCCAGCACCCTCAACCAAACTGAGCCTGGCGACGCTTTCTTTTCCTCAGACAACCCGATTCCAACACGTCGCGCCCTATCCCGATCCCTACTCCCAATTCCACGCCACACACGAAACGTGCAAAACGGCCCGCAACCCTGTCTGCAAGTCGATCATTAGCGCTTGTGGCGTCGCGCCGGGAAATGACTGTTTCCCTCCGCAGCCCGTCAAGGGCATCAGAGCGGCCGCGCGACGACCCTGCGTCACCCGAAACCCCCCTCCCGCTCCCGGCGCCCCGTGATCACTGGCCGCGCCCCTACATATTCGAAGATGGGCTGCGCCGCGTTGCCCCATACCACTACACGTACAACACCTGGTGCAAGGAACGGTGGCGAGGCCGGGAGCTACTTGACGTCTTCCGGAACGAGTTCCGCAACAGGTCGCTCGAGTATTACCGCGCCGCTATGGTGTCCGGCGAGGTTTCCGTCAATGGCAAGACGGTGGGGCCGGACCACATCCTCAAGAACGGCGACCTCATTTCCCACACGACCCATCGCCACGAGCCGCCCGTCACTGCCGATCCCGTGAGCGTCATTCACGAAGACGACGACATGGTGGTGATCAATAAGCCGTCCGGCATCCCTGTTCATCCGGCCGGGCGCTACCACTACAACTCGGTTGTCGAGATCATGAAGGCGGAGCGAGGCCAGAATTTTACCCCGCGGCCGTGCAACAGGCTCGACAGACTCACGAGCGGCATCATGTTCGTTGCCAAACACGCCAAGGCCGCCGAGCAGTTGTGCGCCCAGATTTCCCAGAGAAGCGTCCGCAAGGAATACGTCGCTCGTGTTATTGGCAGGTTTCCGGACGGCGAAATCGTGTGCGACCAGCCAATTCTCCAGATCTCTCCGAAACTCGGGCTGAACAGGGTGCGGGCCAACGGCAAGGCTGCCAGGACCGTCTTCAAACGCCTCGCCTACTACCCCCCGCCTTCTCATCGCGGGGTGTATCAGGACGCCGATGGAGAGGCTGGCAAACCTCCCGGCGAGCCAACGGCTACCGAGCCCGGCGTGGGCCGCAGAGCCAACGAGGGCTATTCTATAGTCCGGTGCTTGCCAGTGACGGGCAGAACCCACCAACTGAGAGTCCACCTCCAGTTTTTGGGGCATCCGATCCAAAACGACCCCATCTACGCCAACCAGAGGGTCTGGGGGTTTGACCTCGGTGTCAACGACCCAGAGGGCACACACAACAGCGATGAAGACGTCATCACTCGTCTCTCGCGCATGGGAAAGGACCAGGTGGCTGATGCGGTCGCATATTATGACGAGGTGGTGGATGATTACTACAAGAAAATGGCCGAGAAAATGTCGGGCAAATTTTGCGACGTCTGCAAGACACCGCTTTACACTGACCCGGGGGACCAGGAACTCTCCCTCTGGTTGCATAGCGTCCGCTATGAGGATGCCGGCGGAGCCTGGAGCTACGTCAGCCCCTTGCCCAGTTGGGCATTGTCTCCAGAAGCGGACAGCATGCCCACGCCCCTGGGCGGATTGGAAGATTTGGTCCGCGCAGCAGGAGAAGCCATCATCGAGTGACCTTCGCGCTCGTGGCTACCATGCTCTCTCAACACTCACCAATCGCCTGTCCTCTCTCACCCTCCTGAGCGAGCCCGCGGTTGGTGGTAGCCAAGTGAGCGGCACGCAGGTTGAGAGTGATGGGGTTTGGACCGCTGGCTGTGGGCGGGGCGGTAGGTGAGGAGAAGGGGAAGCAGGAGATGATTAGGTGGCGGCCTCTCCGATCGGCCAGAGAGCGTCGAGATAACTCCTGGCGGGTTTAGTTGCAGTATGTTTATGCCCTTGTCTAACAGTATCAACTTGTTCCCTCTCCAGGGCGAGTGTCCATCGTCTCAACCGCCCATCACTCACTTTGTATATATACAACATGGATGCTAATATTCACCCACCAGGCATCCCATGCCCGAATTTCGTGCTGAACGACGAAGGTCTGGTCGGGGGGTTCAACCATGAGTTATCGTATGGTGCCCACGCGACCTGCCTCCTGGCTGAGATGCCGAGCAAGTTACTGCTGTTTGCAATTCAACAAGGACGGACGGGCTGCCTTCTCTGTTCTGCAGCCCTCTGTTTGCGACCTAGCCAAGCTGGTCAGTGGTCCAGATCCCCCATGACCTCAAACCTTTCCGAGTTCCGCCGCTTCCTTTTACTTGGGTCCTTTGATGCGCCTCGGCCTCTAGGAAGAAGTCGCCACACATGCCGACCACGTTCACGGAACTCCAGTCCAGCGAATTGTTGACATGGAATGACACCTGATCTGCCTCCACGGATCACATTGACTGCCATTCTTCTGTTCTTCGAGACATTGCTGAGCCAGCTGAGTTGGGGGCGACGAAGCGTGCCTCCTTTATTCGGGCATGCGCCCTTTGGTATCACATTGCAACTACGAGCCGTCAAGCGGGCGCGTGTTTGACTTTTGGTTTACCCCTCCCACCCCCCCCCCTCTTCCGGTCATCTCTGGCTCTTCAAGTGTTAATGAGATCCAGATACTCCCTCGTTGGGGGGTGGCGTGAAGAAGCCATAGCGTTTGTCTGTGGCGGCTGACAGGGCATCAACAATGTCAAATCCCAATTCCTCCCGAAACCACTCTCCGTTGTGACTGAACTGACGACCGGTCGTCGGTTTTCCAAGGAACATGAAAAAAACAAGTGGAGGTACGGTCTCAATCGGAGAAGGTCGGTGCCTGGACTCGTGGGGATAGACGAACCCTTTTGCCTCCCCCCCCCAGCCTTGGGTAAACTAGGGTGATGTTCTTTTCTGGATGGGGTTGGTGTTTTGCACAGCCACATCTTCTTCATACCTGGGATCGGGATGGTAACGGAACCAAAACACACAGCTGCAGACCTCGCTGCCAGCGCGTAGTGGCAGGTCTGGCAGGGATGGTGTGAAGAGAAACAGCTTAAACCGACTGTATGGCTACTCGCCGAGGGGCTCACTGACGAGTCTGGATACGCTGACTACCCCAGTAACTTCGAGAGGGCCCTTGGGGGGCGTTAGGCACTGTGCACTGAGGGTAAAACTGGCTCCGGCCCCACAGCACGGTGATCTGGTTCGGCATTCGGCTGAAGGCCACATACAGTGTACCAACGCCCCAGGCCTGGGGATGATGTCGTCACTGCCCAAACCCGCCCACCGCCCACTCCGGGGGTGAGGGCCGCAGGTCGGCTTCAGAGTGTGGGGAAATAAGACGGAAGCCAGGGAGAGCAAGGGTGGTCTGCTATCGGGAGAAGACTTTTGGGAAGCGGCATTCGGACAAAAACACCATTTCGCCTCGCGCGCCCCATGAGCCGGAGCCCCGTGATCGATCACCCCCCGGCGCCCGCGACCAGGTGGTTTTAGCCCATCCTTCCCCGTCGTGTCGGGATGAACCTTGGGACGGAGTGGATGGGGCGACCGGCCGAGCCCTGTTCTCCAAGATTCTGCAGCTCCACCTTCGGGGGCAATCCTTACGCTCCCTCCATCCCGGGAGCTGAGATTTGCGTAGATAAGTGTACGCACCAGCGCAGACGTTGGGAATGGGGTTCTTCAAGGTGATCCCTGACCACTCCCATCTATAATAATAGCTCTGAACCACCGCCCTCCCCCTACCCCGTCTTGCCTCGACCCTAGGCTGTTTATTACCTTACCTGTTATTCGGTTCAGCCATCAAGAGTGACAGACCACGGGTTTGTTTATACGAATAGAAGATACCGAAGGGCCCGAACATGTCACCGCGGCCCCCTCACAAAGAAACTCCCAAGCCATCCAAGGGGAAAGGAAAGGGTAAGTCTCTAGTACTACTGCCAGCCTCCGAACCCTCATCTGCTTAAGTGCTGACTTGCTTTACATGGCCAGGCGCCAGGCGTGTTAGCAACCTTTCGGAAGAGCAACGCAACAAGAAGCGAGAAAACGACCGAATAGCGCAGCAGAATATCCGGCGCCGCAACAAGGAGTTGATCGAGAAACTGCAGCAGGAAGTGGAATTCCTCAGCAAACTGGACCGGACCGAGGTGGTGAAACGACTTATGCGACGGAACAAGGACCTGGAGGATGAGGTGCACGCACTGAGGAAGGCTCTTTTCCTGCACACCGGGCGGCCATATCCTGCGTCAGGTACGTCTGGCGACGCCACTTGCCCTCGATCCTCGACCCGGACCCGGCGCCCACTAACTGTGCCCGGCGCAGGCTTCGATGTGGATGGGCTGCCCGCCAGCGGACACCCCAACGACTATGTACCTCACTCCTTTGGATCTCCGTTTCTCGCCGCCGCGAACCCGTACGACCAGTGGCCGAGCAGCGTGGTGCCTGTCCCATCCACCGCTACAGTGCACTCGGTAGAGTCGAGCCCGGGCGCGTCCGGGCCAGGGGAGGATTTCACGCCGGCCTACGTGCACACGAGCGTGCCGATGATGGATGGGCCAGTCATGACGAGCAGTACGTCGGCCCCTAGTAGCATTGCCTCGGCCAAGGTCGACTATCAGGAGCTTGATGCAGGTATGGCTGCAGTGCTGCATGCCCAACCCGTCACCTCTGGATCACCGCAGTTGCTGACTCGACGCTTCCTGTCAGGGCCTTCACCAACCAGCGGCTACTCCAACCACAGTGGGCAGCCATCCTCATCGGCATATTTACAGGAGCAGCAACCCTGGCCGATTTACCAGCCGAGCACGTACTATTCACACGCCACGGCGCTTTGACTCTGGCGACGTCGAGAGGGGGGATCTGGGGAGCCAAATCTCCGAAGGCAAGGGGATAGGGCGAGGAGAGTATGCAATTGTGGCCGCCTGCGGGCGGGCGGGCGTTGCCGAGATCGGGCTCGGCGGATGTGCTGCCAAGTGTCGGCTTCCAGATGTCTTGGTGGGGGATGCTCCTGAACACTAACGAGCAATGCGGCTGGTCCAAGTTTGCTCGGAGAGAAGTTTTGGACGGCGTTTTGTGTTATCATGGGATGGCGTTTGGGGGTCTGTTTTGGGCCTGGAGCGAGGGCAGATCATGGCGCTAAAGGTTTTGTTAGGGGGATAGACGGCGTTCGCTTGGGCAGGGAACTTGCAGGAGAGGGTTTAGACGGAACACTCAAGGCTGACGGGGTAGGGCCGTCATGGGATATATCGAGGGGATGGCGAACTGGAGTCGTGCCCCTTGTTGCCTTGGAGAGGCGGGTGACCCCCGGCGTTCACTGTCCGGTCACTGGGCTCCTGGGCCGGGCGCTCTGGGGCCCCGCTCGTGGCAGTCCAGGACGTGATGAATCATGATGTATGTAAATATATTACTGTCATCTGCAATGGTATCTCGACCAAGGACCACTGCTCCCGTCGCAGGTTGGGCTGGGCAACTCACGGTCGTGATGTTGGTCCGGGGGTTGAGGAACCTCGCACAAAGGACCTCGGCCACTCTCGTGGCACACCCAGGCCGTTGACGGGACTCCATCCACGTCCCGAGCCCGGCAATGCCGCCCAATTCGCTCATTGTGGAGTGTTCTGTATGCTTAGCCGACCAACCGAAGTCTTCCAGGCGGTGGAGGGTTGGCAAAGCAAGGTCAAACCCGGCGTTAGTCTTTCCCCACCGCCATGTCACACCTGGCCGGGCGCCCCGCTCGCCTTCTGGTGTCAAGGCCGGATGGGGGTTAGGCAGTCGCTGGCCGAGATGAGGGGCCGGGCACTACGTAGATCACCCGTGGGCGAGCGAGCGGCCTTACCGCCTTTGCCCACGGCAGAAGCCGGACGTTGGAGCCCTAACGTCCTTTCAAGCTTTCTCGGTTAAGATAGCGCTGCAACCCCCTATTCAATGAGGCAGCGGGCCGGTCGCCGCCCCGTAGCAAAAGCACGGCCATGTCAACAGAGACCATCGCCTCCCTGAGAGAGGTGGAGGTCACGGGCAGGTTTCGTTTCAAAACAAGAGAGCCCAGCGGGGCCGGCAATCCAAGCATCATAGTGGAGGTTCGCAGTCGGCGGTAGCAAGAGAACCACATCCGACGCCCGGACACGAAAGGTGGGTGGGCTCTGCCTCCCGGAAGAGCACCTCTCTACCTGGCCATGAATACCTGAAGACGTATCGAACTGAGGAGCCTCAGTACATCCGCGCGTAGCAAGCCCCCGCCCCCCACCACCATCGGGGCCCTTCTTCCCACAACCCCAACATACTGAGTTGGCTGCGTAGGAGACTGTCGTGCATTCATCGGGGTCCCAACCAGCTGGCTGAGTAGCAGTGATACTCAAGGGCACCCAAGCCGTGTACAGCAGAGGGTCTCTAAGCACGCCGAGGGTCCGGGCAACCCCCCACCACTGCCCCGGGAGATCGAAGCGATGTAAGCGGCCCATCCGTGTGCCCGAAGACATCTGTGCGTTTGCATTGCGTAGGTACCATGTCAGGGTACCCCAAGAGCGGCTACCCCGTGTGGTTATCACGCCCTCACCGTCAAGAGAGACTGTCGGCATTCGACATACTGCAGCTGGAAAGGGCACTAAACCTTCTGGAAACTGCCGACTCCACCCGCGTCGGGTTCAACGTAGTGTAAGGTGTCGTCTGGCGCCCGATGACAGCGGCTTGTTCGACGCGGCGAGCTGCTGGCGGTGTCCAGACTGAGTGTGCGGGGCGGGGACGCCGAGCATCGCGGGCACGCGACCTGCGTTACGTGTTGCATCTACAGGAACATGCTGAGTGTCCATACGTCGTGCTGACGGAACCTCCCAGGAGGAAGTGACGACGGCCCAGACAGACGGGGGGGCTCTAGAATAATCCACGGTCCCGGCCGTAGGGGCCGTGTGCTGTGCGCCCGAAGTTCGCCCCCTCGCGCTTTGGCTCGTCGTGTTGCGAGGGATGCCTCGAGGCGAAGCTCGTGGCATTCCCATTCTCAGTCCCTGTGCGCCTTGACCTTCGAAACCGCCGCTGACAGGCACGGTCATCCCTGCTGCTCGCGGGTTCCTCGCCGCATGATCACTCCCTTCGGCCCTCCTGTCCATTTTGATCCGGGGCGGGAGAGCAAACGGGGAGCATTTGGCACAGCACGGGCTTCTCGGCGTCGGACGCAAGCCAAGGCCACGCGAAGGTGGCAATGAACTGGCGAAGTGATCGTGAGTTCCTTAGGAAGCAGGGCGCCATCACGCGCTGCGGCAAGGTGTTGTTAGGAGGAACTTCTGGCTGCTTCGAGATATCTGGCATGCCTGTCTGAACCCATACCAGCCGTAACAGCCCACAACACGATCTTCCGTGCTGGGTTGGATGGCTTCAGGCTACCGCAAGCTCGGCCTAGCCTCGGAGAAGTAATGGCGGCCGGATCAAGGGTTCCCAGTCTGGAATCCCGGCAGAGCCGTGATGTCTGTGGGCAGTGCATCACGGATGTGCCGCTAAGGCGCAACCCCACCAGTGGGCGGATGGCCCGCCAGAAGTGGGCTGTCGGAAACAGTAGGATGACGTGGAAGGACGGCACCAAGGGCCACGCATGGTGGGCGTAAGAGGGCTTCACTGCAGGAGCCAGGCTCCGGGAGTGTTTCCTCGCGTCCTCGCGTCCTCTCGCCCTCCAGCCCACCGTGCCCCGACGGACGGCGCTGTTGGGAAGGACATCGTGGCAAGGAAGTCGCCCCCGTGATGGCTTGGTTTGGCGTAGTTGATGGCAGAGTTGCTCAGTATGATGCTCGAAAACGGGTCTCACCCCGCTCGTGGTGGCCCGAGAGGGGAGGCGCGCAACCTCACGGCGCTCCCCACCAGCCAACGCCGCCAAGGGCTTGCCCCGGATCTATTCCAAGATCCTCCGCTGGCATCCCTAGCGAATGTCGCCGGGAGCGGAGGGGGGTGGGGAGGGTGGGGATCAGAAAGCCAGCCACCCGGTCCCCTCAGCCTGTCCGGCTTCCCATCCGGCGGCCGCTCCACCGGGGGGAAACAGCCCAGGTGAGATCCCCGTTGCGCAAGAGTGGCGAAGCGTCCCGGCACTCGCAACCGGTCTGAAGAGAGAGAGAGGCTGTCGTCGTTACAGCCGGTAGGCAAGGTCCCTCGGGTGCGAGTGGAGGCCGGGCTGGCAGAGGAAGTTCCGTGTTGCCTCGCCGTGAAGGCAAGTCCTGAGGAACATCTTCTCTCCGACGTCAAGTGGGTGGCCGGTACACACCGGCAGCACCTAGATGTAACAGCCCATAACGGGTTGAGGGTGTTGCGAACAAGCTTGCATCTCCTTGGTTCCTCGGGGGGCGGGAAGGTGTGTTTCGTGGGGTTGGCAGGGGGGTGGGAGTGCTGGGCTGGAACCTCTTGGCTTTCCATGCAGAGAGGTTCGAGACCCGTGCGCCAAGGGCCGTGACATGAATCACCAAAGCATACAGCCGCTGAATTCAGGGTCGGGACGCAGAGAGGGGATGGGGGTGTCTGTGTTTGTGTGTGTGCTGCTCAGGATTTCTAGAGGAGTCCCCTTCCCCCCTTGCCTTCCCATGTTGGACCATGCCAACCCATGGAACGCTCCCACTCCCGGGAAGTCGAGGCGTGGTCCCAGCTTTCTTGGATGCACTCGCATGCGCCCCATCAGGGCGGATCGGAAATTTAGCCAATCCACCCACCAGCCCTCCAACAAGCTGTGGCACTTGCCGAGTTGGTGACTGTGGTAAACTGTGTCTGGCTGTGTATGCCTCGTCAGCTGATCGCCGCATCTGGAGAGAAGGCATGGTGAAGGTAAAACATACCCAACCCACACCGTGCCGGAGAGGTGGGTGGTGAGGTAAACCACGTCTGTCTGTGTGACTGGGGCACCATTTCCTCTGGTAACGGTGATGGTGACACCGGGATTGCCGCCGGCGCAGACGGTTGAAGGGGCCGGGGTGCTGGTTGCTTGTTGTTAGTTCCCGCCGAGGCAAGGGATGGAAGGAAACGAAGCGAGGTGAGAGTCCCGGGACTTACACAGTGGCCGTAGTTGTTCTCACGACTGGAGTTCGAAATTAGCTAGGCGCTGGGGAAACAGGGGCTGCAGCAAATACTCACCAAGCTCGGTGGTGGTCCTTGCTGGAACCGTGGTCACCGAGGTGCTGGTAACAGTGTAAGTGGTTTGCGTGTACGTGGATGTGACGGCAGCCACGGCCGCGACGGCCGCCGTAGCGGCTGTTGCAGCAACATCGCGTTTGTCTTCAGGGGTTAAAGTCAGCGATGATCTGATATCTGTGAGTGCCGGGGTGTAACTCACTCTGGGGGTAGTGACAGGTGGCCGTCGAGGTGGCCGTGGTGGTCCAAAAGTTCGTGACTTGTCCGTCAGTTGCCGTCCTGGTTGCGGTGGAAATGACAACTACGGTTGGGGCCTGCTGGTAGTTCGTGACAGTCCGTGTCGCTCCGTTGCATGGCGTCGTGACAGTGCGGGGAACGACGATGAGAGTCTCGGTCAGCACGAGGGTAGTCAGGACGGCTGTGGCCCGTTAGTGTTACCGAACGCAGGGCTTCGAGGACTGGGGTTCAAATTACTTTGGGCCCTTGCCGTGGTGGTGTACCCGACGACGATGGTTGGGGTGGCCTTGGGGGCGGGGTGGTTAGCAGGTAGGCAGGTCGGGGATGAAGTTGGGGTGGTCAAGTCCACCACGTACCGTGACCCATGTGGTCTGCGGCACGCCGACAGTGAGCGTGATGGACCGCTGGGAGGATATTTGGCGTCCGGATAAGACGATCTTCCAGCGTCCAGATCTCATGGCGGAGAATGGGATGCCGCTAGAGAGGGGAGGGTGGCACGGAATGTCAGATTGGGACCACTTCTTGCACGAACGCTCGGGGTTTCCTACCATGTCGACGTGATTTGAGTCCCGGCGGGTGTGGTGTTGATGTCGGAGCAGGCATAGACGCTGTCATCCGGCCCGACCAGCACGGGGCTAATGGTCTCCTGGCTGCACCCTGCTCTACTATCAGCACAGGTGTCTCCCGCCGTGGCCGCTGACCTATCCACGGGGCTTCTTCACCGGCTTACCCTGAAAGACGGAGACGAAGCTGAAATACTGGTTTGAACCGCTGTCGATGTAGTAGGAACCACCACTGGAGTAATCGACACCGTAGCTCGTACAGTCGGCATTGGCGTGGATGGCGAAAAGGGCAAGCAGCAGCAGCCACACGGACTCGAGTGTTGGCCGACCCATGATGGACTGATTGTCGGTGCACGGCGGATATTATCGACCTCGGGTATGTCAAAAACCCCTGACACAGCATGACAAGGAGAGATCAATATCAAGAGAGTCTCGCGGGCCCTTATATGTAGCTGGGCCGGCAGACATACCCCGGGGCCAGGGGCCGGGTGAAGGGGATGGTGGTCGTCTGGCAGCGGCCTGTATGTTAATCTGGATGTCCGTCTGCCCAGAGTGATTGTACTCACTGCATCGCACCCGGAGTTCCCTCAGCCCATGATATCGGATGCCAGTGGGGAAAGTGTGTTTATTTTGCCCGGGCGCATGTGAGAGGTGCAGAGATAATATCCGGGACGGGCCAAGGAGCAAGCGACTGGGCAGGAAGGTTGTGCACCACTATGGCCCGGGCAGCCCGCGTTCCTGGTTGCTATCGACGACGAGGGGGGCCGCAGTCACTCTCTGAGGTGGCGGGTTATTTTGGTCTGGGTCGGTCTGGCGGTGATGCAAATCCTGAGGAGGAGAAGAGGGGTGAGTCGAGGTTCGCAGTGGGATATCCGGATGAAGGTTTTAACTGACAATGACAAGCCCAAGCCAACCGCGTGTTTCGAGTGGGCCATTCACGCACTCGCCTGGAGAAGAGGCAGGCTGGGGCAAAACGAGCAAACTACATAGCAACAATCCAGAGCTGGCGATGGGCCCCCACTACCTGGGAAGGCGGGGAGGGCGGGCGGTGACGAACTGCATCCCGTGGTGTTGTTGCCCTGGCCTAAAAATAGGAGACAGCCATCCTGAGAGGATTCCAGAGTTGCAGGATTGCGGGAACCGGATATTGTTAATCTTGACCCGTGCGGAGGACTTCTGGTCCCTGCCTCAGCTCCGTTAGTGGCCGTCCTCGCCCCTCAAGACGCAATCGGAGAATTCGGATTCCTGTGCTCCCACACGCGTGCCATGTTTGTTTGGCGTCGCGGCCAGAGAGAGGCCTCGGTCCCTGGGGCAATCGATGTGGATGCGCACTCAGAACTCGGGAGAGGGGAGGCCAAGCTCATGGGCTGGGCTGGTCATCTGGGGTTCCCGGGCACGTAGACCGTGGTGGCTGCCGGGAGGCAAGTCAGTTGCTGAAAAATAGAACAACCGTCTCTGACGGGCAGCTCTGCCTGCGATCCGGCCAGCTGATGATGGTTGAGTGATGGGTGAATGTTGAGTGGGTGGTGGAGCCTGGGCTCAGCACCAGGTGGGGCTCAAGCAAGCACCACATTAAGCTCTGTTCGTTCGCTCCTCTCACTCTCACTCACTCCACCAACTCTTGCCAAGCATCTTTTCGGGCGTGACCATCTGGCTGACTGCTCTGACGGGGGATGGGACACTAGAAAGCGAGACGCCAGAGGCAGGAGAGGTGAATTGATATTCCTTTTGCTGGCTTCTCGTGCGTTTTAACCACCTACTACCCATCCGAGTTTGTCGGGGAATTTGAGTACATCGAGAATGATGGTGAGTGTGTCCTGAGTGGCCGAGGCCCCTCGACTCCACCACTCGCACCACCACCCTGCCAACCCTGCATGCCATGCACCCCTTATCTCCCACCCGCGAGTCACCACCACCGCTCTGCCTCGCCTAGTGTTTGTGCCGTCAGACCACCCGAACATGCAGTCTCCGCATACAATACGGCTCTCCGGCCCGGGCATTGTCCTCGAGCCAGCCGCACTCACACGCGACGCCTTTGCTCCCTTTGGGGATGTGGTCGAGAACCCACGCCCAGACATCCACCCGTCCTCGGCCGATAGGGCGCCCTCCCCCCTCCCCTTCGACGCCGTTGTCGCCAACCAAGGCTCGGCCGTCAAGTACCAGCATGTCTCGCGCCAGGTAAACCTCTACGACCAGGCCCCGAGCGGCCGCCCGGGCTCTGCCATCACGAGCATCTTCGTGTGCGCCGCCCGCGCCCGTATCCCCGACCCGGCCCCGGCTGCAACCCCAGCTCCCGATTCAGCCCTGTCCCGGCTCCCGGGCTCTGCCTCCCCTCTCCCTGGGCCCACTAGTACATTCCCCGTCGCCATCCTCGAACGCCACCCCTACACCACCCAGACCTTCATCCCCCTGACCGCCGATCCCACGGCGCGCTACCTCGTCATCGTCGCGCCCTCGCTGCCCCCAACCCCGGAAGACACGCTCCCAGTCCCTGCCACATCCCCGCCCTCTGATGTAAAGTACCCCCGACCCTTGCCGGGAAGTGGCATGCCAGACCTGCGTCGGGTGCGTGCCTTTGTCGCCCACGCTTCTCAGGCCGTCACTTACGGCGCCGGCACCTGGCACGGCCCGATGGTAGCCCTCGGGGAGGCCGGGACGGCGATCGATTTCGTCGTGGTGCAGTTTGCAAATGGTGTTGGTCTGGAGGACTGTCAGGAGGTACTACTCGAGGGGCCGGCTAAAGCGTCGGGGCCAGAGACTCGGGCTGCGGGTGGGATTGTGGTGAATCTGGCATCGGGGAAGGACCTGGGCCGGGTAATGGCGGGTAGATACGCGAAGCTGTGACATCCTTTTGCCGGCCAGTTGGGTACCAGGTGTTTATCCGTGGTCGAGTTGTTGGGCTTTTGGACATGCATGTCACGACGAGGAGTTGGAGTCACGAGAGGCGGCCACAGCGGGCAAGGAGCCACCGCTACCAGTCTCCGAGAACAGCGAGTTTGCAAGACTTTTTAACTTTTTGTTGAGTGCTTCGTGGAAACAAAAAAATCAGCGCAAATCCCTCTATTATCGAAGCAAGGAAATAAAAAACCAGTGTAAGAAGTCCCTCTATTAGCGAAGCAAAACGCAACGTCCCTTTCCCCTCCATATATTGTGCGCGTGTTGGGCGCCCTCCCTCAAGAATCAGCCCGAAGCGGGCTGCTGCTGTCCTTCCTCCACGGCCATGGCCACACCGCTATCATCCGCGCCCCCAGCAGCCTCTTCCTTCTCCTCATCCATCCACCACGGAATGCGCGCCGAGCTCGCAAAGTACGCCTGGACCGCCTGATTCGAGTTCCCAAGTTCCCGCAACAGCTCCTCCTCGATGGTGTCGCAGACCATAAAGTGGTACACGTGCACCTTCTTCTTCTGCCCCGTGCGGATGCAGCGTCCTCGGGCTTGCTGCACCGTCCTGGCCTGGTGCTCCTTGTCCGCATGCATGTACGGGCTGGCGAAGATGACATGCGTGGCAATGGTCAGGTTGCTCCCGGCGCTTGTCTCACTGTCCATGTCGAGCAGCAGGATCTGTCCTTCCTTTCCGGCCTTGAAGCGCTCGAGTTTCTCGGCGATCATCTTGTCGTTCATGTCTGCCAGGTTGAGGCACTTGAGGTTGGCTTTCGCGAAGGCGGAAGCCAGCGCCGCGATCAACGGGTTGAACTGCGCAAAAACGAGGACGTGCTCATTCCTCGGAATGCCCTTGATCAAGTCGACCACGCAGTCTGCCTTGGTCAGACGCTTGTCCTCGGAGAGGAGGGGCACCTGGGAGCATCGAAGGACGGGGCGCTCGCGGATGAAGGCTGGGCAGTCCTTGACCGGGCAGTAGAAGCTTGTCGTGGATTTGCACTCCTTGCAGAGGGAATGACCGCAGGCCACGACCAGGAATGACGTGGATGCCGATGTCAGCGGCTGGCAGCAGCCACCGCACAACTTGCCCTCGAGAGCCGAATCCTTGTTGTGGGTTTTGGCCAGCGAGAGGTACTCGGGAACGAAATTGGCCTCCAGCCTGGTCGCCCGCAGGTCCTCCATCGTCTTGGCAAGATGCACCATGGTGCGCTTCAGCTCCTCGTTGACGGCGTCAATCTGTTTGTCGGTTGATCCACCCACCGCGGTAGCCGCCTCAAAGTCCCGGTGCTTGTCGGGCGCAGCACGGCCATCGCGGTAGTTCTCGCACACGCTCAGGCCACTCTCGTGCCGCCAGACCATCTCTTTGAGTTTGTCAGTGGAGAAGGTCGAGTTAAACTTCAGGTTGAGCTCGGTGAGGCGCTCGTGGAGGGCAGCTTTCAGCGGCTTGCCGGCAGCGAGGCCGAAGTCGAAGTTGCCCGAGTCTTTCACCTCTTGCCATGTGCGCACGGCGGGCTTCGCTGAGACACAAGCAAGAAGAAACTGCTTGATCTTAGACTTGCCGACCTCATCGAGCGCGTCATCATCTCCCTCCACCAACTCCTCGATGTTCTCTGGGACAGTTCGGGGAATGGTGGGTTTGCCTGTGGCGAGAGCCTTTTGAAGAAAGCCCGTGCCGGGAAGGGACTTGAAGGGGGGAGTCGCATTCGCATCGAGCTTGTACCTCAGCCAGAGGACGTCCTCGGCGAGCATGCGGAGCTGGCTGTCAGCCAGGCGGGGAATGACGGTGCTGTCGATGTCGAAGAAGTCCAGGCAAGTGTACAGGGCCTTGTTCTTGCTGTAGTTCAGCGCCCAGTCAGGACCGAAGTGTGTGCCCCATTCGGCGCGGAGCGAGTCGAGATCTGGCCGAGTCTCTTGGAGTTTGTTGCCGAGTCCGGCAACGACGGTGGCTTCACGCCGGAACATTTCCACCCCCCCGAACTCCTCAAAGCCGCCGCTTGCCAGGGCCTTCTCCAGGCTGCCACACAGGCCCTCCACGCGGGTCGTCGCTTCTTGGACAACCATGCTGGTTTTGGCGTTGCCAGAGTCGAGGTCGCGGATCCAGCGATGGAGCCACATGGTCTTGTCCCAGAGAAGCTTCATCTGGTCGCTGAGATCGTCGGTCCGGGTCGCCAACGCATTTCCAAGGGCAACGATGAAGCCTTTCTTCGCCCCAAGGCCGCAGGCGAGCAGGCACAGGAGCATCTTGGCCGCGGATGGCCCGTCCCTGCCAGACAAGTCGTTCCCTTTTAGGGTCACCTGGTCGCGGGCGTGGTCGGGGAGGGCGGTGTAGTCGTATGCGGCATCGAGAACTTCTTGGTGCAGCAAATAGTAGCGCACCGAATCCGAGGCCGGCATGATGACAGGTTGGACATGGTCCTCGAACTCGACCTCGACTTCCATGCCCAGAGCATTGGCGCGGAAGAACGAGGACACAAAGTACTCGGCCTGGCTGTGCCTCTCTTGGGCCAGAGATGAGGACTTCACCCGGGAGGAGAAGACGTGGAACTGCTCGCTCTTGGACATCGGCTCCAAGACGAGGCCCTTGGTCACGGCGGGCAGGCCGGGCATTATCCTCGGCTCGGGCCGAGCGACGTGGATGCCGAAGGCGGCGGCGAGGTTGCAGACGTGCTCAAGACCGAAGAGCTTCGGGGTCCCGGTGAGCAGCCATTTGGCGTTGGCGACGGCGTTGGCGACGAAGAGGGGGACCGTTTCGTCATCGTCGTAGGAGCACTCGTCCCAGATGATGCGAGCGAAGGAGTAGTTGTGCAGCGACGAGATGCTCCAAGTCCCGTCGCTGCCCTTCGCGGTAGCCCCCCTCTTCGACCGCCGGCCCGAGCCTTGCCCGCCGGGACCTCCCTCTTCGGCCACCGAACTCGTGGCAGTTGCAGGCTGGCCAGCATTTTTGCCCGCCTTCTTGTACGTCCTGCGGTTGATCTCTGCGACCTGCTTCCGGATCACTGTGTCGATCTCAGCTTGCTGCTTCTTGATCAACTCGGGAAACACGTCGTCCAAGAGAATTTCCATGGTGTCCTCTTCGGGGATGCCGGCATTCTGGGCAGCACGGTAATGGGCTGTGAGAACCCGGTGATTGCGCAGGGCTCCACGGTACCAGGTCGCCAGAGTCCTGCCGGACAGACCAGCTGGGTACTCAGGGCCCCTCCCGGCGACTGTCTGCAGCCGTTCGAGGAACGGCTTCCCAAACACTGCACTGCTGACGATGATGATCTCGGCCTTTTGTAGGTCATCCCGCGTGTGCTTGTTGTAGAACTGCTCAACGGTTTGGATGATGAGCAATTTGGGGGCCACAAGGCCAAGGAATTTTTTGGCTTCGAGTGCCCACTGCGCCGTGATGTGCTTGGGGACAATGACCAGAGTGGCTGGTAAGTGGACGAAGAAGTGCTCGGCCTTGGGCTTCGGGCAGGGGGCCTCCAATCCCTCAAAGGCTTGCGACAGTTCCTCTGACCAGGCCACATCGACTGCCAGCTTGCGTTCCTGGATGGACTCGCCTTTGTCGAACTCCCGCATGCAGTCGATCAGAGCCAGCGTGACCACGGTCTTGCCATAACCAATCTCGTGGGCGACGACGCCGCCCCGGGAGCTGAACGGGAAACGGGTGGTCCATTCGGCTTTCCCCATCACCCTCAAGTTGAGCGGAGCAACGACCTCTTCTTCGACTTCGCGCTTAATAAAGCCGAGGGGAGCTTGCTCGCGATGCAGCATCCAGATCACCGCATCCTTCTGACTCGACCGAAGTTCGTGGTGGACTTGGATCAACATCCCACCGGCGGTCAGGCGGTCTTCGTGGAAACGAGGGGGGCCGGTGAACGGCAATTTGCTCGCCTTTGGGGTGTCAATGCCGAAGGTGAATTCCTCGCCGCAGGGCGTGATGGATTGCCGGAAGGGAGTGAAGCTTGGGTTTGGGTGGGCAGCATAATCCAGGTATACCCGAAATGAGGTCTTCGCCTCCGAGTCCAGGGCAAGCCGACCGAGAGCTCTGGTGCGGTGCGCTTGCAACAGATAGGCGAGGGCTCTCGACGCGAGAGTCTTGGGCTGCAACATGAGCCTCATGTCCAGAGTCGATGCGCCGGGGTTGGAATGCGTGACGCGCGCAGACACGGCCACTGCCCGGGGGAGTTCCTGGAATTGCCTCTCGAACAGCGCGGCATCGTCAGGGTCTTCGATGATGGCTTTGATAAGCTGTGGCTTGCCCTGAGCTGTCGACTTTTTATCCTCCCTGGCGTGGACGGTGATTTCCGGCGGAGTCACTGAGCAGCCTCCGCAGGAAGCGATGGGTACCCAGTGGTGAAGGTGCGGGAATGAAGCGAGATCTTCTGGTGTCCTCGAATTGCGGACTGAGCTGGAGAGAAAGGCAAACAGCCTCAAGAAGGAATCGCACCCTGCGGACGGGACGACGAGAAACATGCCGTCGGTTTGGCGAGAATCCATCTTGGTGAGCCGGGCCTCCGACACTGGAAAATCCTCAAAGGTGCCCGTGATACTGGCAAGGAGCGGCATAGTAGCCACGGGGGCAAGCCCTCGTGTGTGGCAAGATGCCTGCTGGATGGATTGAGTTGAGCCCCAATGGATCTGGGCAAGGTCCTGGAAGAGCTTGCGCTGGCCGGCATCGAGCATCTCGGAACACAGGTCGGGCGGGGACGACCAGTATCCAGGCCACGAGACATCCACTGCTCCCAGGCCAGAGTCCAGCCCCCAGGTGAGGGTAGAGCTGGCGTGGAGCCAGGTCTCGAGATACTCGTGCGGCTCCAGTCGCCTCACTTGGTCTGTCCACACGAAGTGGTCATTCTCGGCGCTCCGGAGCCCGGCCGAGTCCCACATCATGAAGACCTTGGCAGTATGGGCCGTGGACTGCTTGATCCGCAGAGCATTTCCTGCCGTGCCGCACTTGGGATGGTGGAGGTAAGTGCCGCAAACCTTCCCTTCCACCAACTTCTTCCACACCAGCAGTGATGGGTCCGGCTCTGTGCCGGGGTCCGCGGCGAATGACAGACCACTCGCGACCAACGCGCCGGCGGCGTTCATCGCGAGCTTGAGCTTCAAGCCGATGTGGCCGGGGGCCCACACGGACCACTGTGGGAGTGCGATGTCATCAGAGGGCGAGAGTAGTCCACGCGCGACTGGCTGGTTGAAGTCGAATGTTGCCGCCAGCCGGGCCCGGGCCGGGTGCCAGGGGGCGATGTAGATGTACCAACAGCAGCCGAGGTCGGATGAAAGGACGAGACGGGCGATGCTGTTGATGGCCTTGTAGCAGACGACGACGACCTCGGTAACCTTGATCTCGTCAAAGTAGTAGATGGGGTCGCCCATCAGAATGTCGGAGACGACTGAGCAATACAGCTCGTCTTTGACCAGGTCCAGCCTGGAGAGGGCAATGGGAGGCGGGATTGGCAGCGTGAGAACCTTGGGTAGGCGGTCTTTGAGCCAAATCTTACCCTGCTCGGAGGAGGTCTTGGGGGTTTTGTGCTGCTGTTCGCCAAAATCATGGGCCGGGTTTCCACGGCAGGAGGAGCAGGCTGTGGTGCCGCAAATATTGCAGACGAAGACCTCGCGGGGACGCGTGGAGCAGTAGCACAGGCGAACCATGTCCTTCGAAAAGGTGAGAAGGCTACCAACGTCGGTGGCGATGGCGCTGGCACGGCCAGTTGTCAGCATCTCCGGTCGCAGAGCATCCAGAAGCTGGCCAGCCCTGGGCTGCGCGGACTTGATGTGGGTGAGAGGTCCCGGGTGTGTTTTGCACACAGCCAGAAGAAGGGCCAAGGTCACGGCGCCGACCACTGTGACGGTCATGGCATTTCCTGCCAGGTCGCGGAGTTGGGCTTGGGTCTCGGTCGAGATGACCAGTTCGTCAACGGGCAGGCCCTGCAGCGCGAGGGTCTCGGTGCCAGTGACGGGGCGCATCAGGTCGGTGACGATGGGCATCCCCGAGGGTGTGATGCAGCCGATGATGCCCAGAGCCTTGGTCGCACGGAGGCCGCCGGCGAGAACGAAGTAGTTGCGGTCGACGTTCTGGCTCACGTCGATCATGGCTGTTTTGTACCTCATGTCGGCTCCTCCGTGGTTTGCGATGGCGAATGCGATATCCATCTGGTCGACGACTCTGGCAACCTGATTGCGCCAGAATTTCAGCCAAGAGATCGAGGGAAAGGCGGCGTGGATGAGCCGGCCGTTGCGCATGGTCTTGCAGCTGAAGGGATTGTTGTCTCGGAGGACGCCATTCTTCTGGCGTGCGTCGGCGTGCCGCAGCGAGGAGAGAGACCACTCGCTGTTGGAGGGGGATTTGCCCTCCATATCGGCCCGTGCTTGGATGGTCGCAGGGTCATCGGCAGGGCGGAGGAAGTCCGAGACGGAGGCCGATGGACCGCGTTTGCAGTCGGAGAGCCGGGCTTCCCATTCGGCAGCAATAGCTGTGGCCAGCTCAACGCCGAAGCGCATGGCGTCAACGGCAACCAGGTAACCTCGCTGGCGGGTCTGGGGAAGGTAAAACTCCTTGCTGTCCAGCTTGACCCAGCGGGCCACGTAGCAGACCCTGGGGAAGAGTTGGTCGGTGTACATGGCCCAGGGTGCGCCCACCACATTCTCCAGGATGATCAGCTTCGGCCGGATGACGGTGATGAGCTTTACCGCCGCGAAGAAGGTTCTGGCGGACTCTCCGCCGGCCGTCTGAAGAAGCTCGTCGAGGCCGGGGTCGAGATCCTTGACGAACTGGTCGTCGAGCTTGACGGGTGCGGAGTCTGCATCCTCGTCTGCCTCATCTGTATTTTTGTTCTTCCCCTTGTCCTTCTTCTTGGTCTTTGGGCCTTGCTTCAGGTGGCGGTCCAGGGACGGCACACGGCTGGAGGGCTTGTTCTGGTTCATGTTGGAATAGTCGACGCAGGAGCAACCGGCAAACAAGATGTCCAGCGGCGCTGAAGGGATCGGGGCTTTCGAGCCGCAAGCAGTTGTACTGGGCGGTGTCAGTTATCGGGCGTTTGCTTCACTAGGGTTGAGAAAGGGGAGGGGGGGCGCTGAACTTACGCTCCGCCGGTCAAGTTGGCGCTTGCCAGCTCGACTAGGTCCCGAAAGATGAGTGTTCCGTGAGGGAGGTTGCGGCGAATGAAGCCTTGCTTGAAGGGCTCAATTTCGCAGCTGAACAGATGATCGAACTCGAAGCCAGCGCCGAAACTCATGGCCTGGAGGGCGTCCTGGATTAGATTCATGGCGAAGATGGGGGCGTCTGTGCCGGAGCAGAGGGTCGCGACGTTCAGCCTGATGGGGGACTTCTTGAGGGTAACGGGGTTGACCCGCTTGACCATGTCCTCAAACATCTCGCGGACGTCGGAGAGGGGTGGGAGGCTGGCATCGATTCCGCCATGCCTGGGGGCCTTACCAGGCCGGCCCTTTGCGCCAGCGGCTGGAGCATCGATGCCCTGGGGCTGGTCGGGAACAGAGACGCCAGCGTCCGCGTCGTCAGCCAAAGGAATGTCATGTTCTTCGTCACCAGGCGAGACTTTCAGTTTCTTGGTTGTTGAGCGAGAGCGCCGCTCTCCCTCACCACTGCCTTGATCAAAGGAATCGTCGAAGTCATCCTCTGAGAGCTCACGCTTCCTGGCGACAGTAAGGGCACCGAGACGACGGCTAGTAGCAGACGGCATCTCGCCGTCCAGCTCCTGAGCGGTCGCGGGAGGCGCCCCTCTATCCTTGAGAGGGGGCATACTTGGGTCGATGTTAGCCGAGAACGGGCGTTGGAGGGCGGATCGCCCAAGTAGCTACTCACCTGGATGACCCGAGCACGGGAGGCCGTCCTCGGCTCGGGAAGCTATCGATGTATGCCGACCCAGGTCGACGAAAGCAGAGGCAATGAGTTGAGCAAAGAATGAGAAATGGGCGGTGCTTGAGGCTGACGGCGTTGCGAGGCAGTTATTTTCGAGGCCCGTCCACCATGAGCTTTCAAGTAAGTTGCGGAGGGGAATTTTGGGAAAGAGGTTCGCGGGAAAGATGGTGGGCGAAGAAATAAACAGCCAGGCGAAGAACACAGGCAGAATGATGAGAAGCCGGGGTGATTAGGGCAACACGTACAATAGATGGGGGTCTTGCGTGTTTTGGAACGTGATCGCGAGGGTCATGGTGGTATGTCAAGCGGGCCCCTGAATCCGGACTCTTCATTAAAAGGGGGGCGTCGAGAAGGTGTGGCGGCTCAACTTCTTGCTCAGGCCAGCAAACTGGAGCACCCCTACTGCGCAACCAGCCTGATTAATGGTGATACACACAACATGGCGTCTCGAGATGGTGAAGTGAGCCGCAACATCTATCGTGTCGCTGTTAGGGACTGTCTACATGGGAAGACAAGGACGGAACGCCCCAAGGGGCTACCAACACAGTTAAACAACTCTCGGGCCCAGAGCAGCCAGGAGAATGGATTCATCATGAACCGCCATTTTGCGTGTGCAGGGCTAATGACATTTCGCACCTGACTGACCATTGTTTGCCTGCCGCTCCCGGCGCTTCCAGCCTCCTTTGACCAGGACCGGCGACCACGGCTGGCGACAGCATGGCAGGAGCCTCTGAGGTTTCCTACCAAGCCGGTGGCCGTAGAAACAGAAAGAATAGCGGTCGACAAGCAGAATACGCTGTTGCTGCTTCGAAGAGTCATCAAAGGGAGGTAGCCGGGTGCGAGCAGCTGTTGGATCAGCCTGTCGTCAGGACTCGGCTCTCCGAAGCCGGCAGGGGCCAGTTAACCCATCGTTGCTGTGACACAGTTTCTCCAGCCGAGGACCGACTGTCTTTTCCTGGGTCAACATGTTTTCGATGGACCTCTTGTGCTGTCGTGGCGGCGGTCTCCGGAGTCGGGATATTGACTGGGTGGAGCGGGACTGGCCCCTGGATGATGAATGGGTGGGGATGGCTGCGTGGCTGAGCCTGAGCCCATTCATTTATCAACGAACTCCTCCGGCTCAGCCCCGTGCTGCACCTTCCAAACTCTTTCTTTCCGCTGGACACAATCCGATCAGCTCTGTCCACGCCGAGAGAGAAACTCTAGGGTTGCCACCCACCAGCACTTTTGTGGTCGCCGTGACTTTTGTCCACTGCTTTGTGCCGTTTGGACACTGCGGACTCCATCCGTTTTGGGAATCCAGATACTCGACCAGGCCATCGGTTGGAGGAGAGCAACATGACGCCTACCCCCGTGCCTGCTTCAGCGGATGCTGGAAACAAGTTCGAGGATCTGTCTGGGGTCAAGATCAACCCGGGAGACAACCCGTATGACGCTCTCATCAACGCCTGCGACAATTCTCCGGTAAGCCGCTCCTCTCCGACGACCGACAAGTGAAGGGGGAGGGTGCTGAGGTCGACTCTCTTGGTGTGAATCGGCACTTTTGTAGGTCCCTTGGTGGGTTTGCCGACTCAGATGCTGATGGAGCGAACTGTCGTCTAGGCCAAGATTCAGTCCCTGTACCAGAGACACCGCGTGACGAGAAATGGGCAGCAGCGGGAGAGCTTCCTGGCCTCGGAGTTCAAGGGCCTGAACATTGATCAGGTCTTGCTCCAGCTGGAGAACGAGCCCGGCTTCCAGGACCCCCGGGACTGCCTCGTGTTTTGGGCGAGACCTCCGGACCACGTGCTGAAGCTGGTGGCCCGTTTGCAAACGCTCTTGCGAGAAGCGGCGCCGAGTAAGTATTTCTCCAGCACTTGTTGAACCCCAGCAACCAGGTTGGGTAGTTGCTCACATGCTGCCAAACTAGACCTCTGGCTCATGCCACTACACCGCATGCACCTGACGACTCTCGAGATCGCCCACTCCCGAACCGCCGAGGAAATATCGAGTCTGGTGTCGTCGATGCGGCCGGCGATTCCCGCGCTCACAGGCCTCACCTTCGCGCGGCGCGCACGCCTCGTGAAGCCCATGATCTCCTACGACCTGTCCGCCATCGCAGTCTCGTTCCTGCCAGCCTCGGGAGAGGAAGTCCTATCGCCGCTCCCCACGGCGCCTCTTCCGAGCGGCGATGCCCACTCGGGCGAGCCTCACGAGAGCACAGCGGAGAGTGATGGCTACACGTACCACCACCTGCGGCGGGATGTTTTTAACATGGCGTCGGAAGCCGTGGCGATTGGCTCGCGGTATGTGGTGCCCAGCGCCCACATCACGCTGGGGCGCTACCTCACCCAGGCGGACCACGACACCCCCGAGCGCAGAGAGCGCTGGATCAAGGCGATTGAGGACATCAACGCCTGGCTCGAGAAGGAGGTCTGGGATGTCAAGGATGCCGAGTTTATTGGCGAGTGGATCGTGGGCCAGGAGAGGGGTCTCGATGCTCGGTGCGGAAAGCTGTGGTATGGCGGTGGGCGGACCATCATGACAGGTGAAGGCTTCTAATTACATAGAATGGATATCTGGCCGTGTTCGGTGGCTTGCGGTGGCCATGGAGGGGGGGATGAGATGAGAGTGGGATGTCCAGATATTGTTTGAGGTGTGTGGGTGGTGTGAAGAAGCAATTAGAGGGTTAGGGTTAACACGCGGCCACCGTTTGGCAGGGATTTGTGCTTTTTCCAACCCCGCAAACTGGCCCTGGCCGATCCATGCTCGCTTCCAAGCAGCGCTGTCGCTCCGACAAGGCGCTCGCCGAGCGTGGCTTTCTGCCAGCCGAAAGTTTGTTGCGCCGCCAGAAGCTGCGGAGCCCAATCAAGCTGGCTCTTTTCGGCCAGCGAAGCCGGCGTGCCTCCGTTCGCCCCAGGTTTGGCTGTGCGCCGAGACAGCTAACGAGATCGGCTCTTGGAGAAGCGACAGCAGCAGCTCTGGTTCCTCGCTGGCTCCTCGTTGGCTCCTCGCTGGTGGCCCATCGAGGTCGCACCCGCCATGCTGCCTGGGGCTAGCAATGCAACAACACCGCTCGCTAATTGCCATGTAATAATATTAATCGCTCCCTTTGGCCGGCATCCTGCAGGACCTGACCGTTGAGGCCTGCGGAGCGTCGCAGCGTCGACGCAGCGTCCAGCGATTTTTATTTCCCTCCCCTGCCCTGGCCTGTGTCTCTCTGTCCAATTGCGGGTTTGCGGCCGAGCACCAAGCCAAGCAAGGACAGTCGCCCACACGCAGCAGCAGTATCAGCAGCAGCAGCAGTCCAACAGCCAGTCCAACAGCCAGTCCA
>FTEL01008577.1_pt1 | contig 24886 bp, 38 predicted proteins | sample 1658911 | NCBI WGS metagenome assembly FTEL01 (sample SAMEA3914869, study PRJEB12502) | metagenome | biome: forest; material: soil | place: USA | collected 2012-03-12 | depth 0.1 m
AACCTCCCCCCTCCTCTCCTTCCGCGAACGCCTCGCCTCCCCACCTACCGGCCAACAGCCGCGCGCCGCCTCCCGCCCGCCCCGCCTCGCCTCGCACGCTTCCGCCCCGCCGCTCGTGCCAAACAACGCCAACCGCCGCGCGTCGCTGCAGCCGCCTCGCCTCGCGGCAGAGGCCAGCTCCGGCGTGACGACGCCGCGCAGGCCGGCGAGCTCGCTGGCGAATTCGAGGAGGAGTAGTATGCTCCCGCAGCCGAGGACGGTTGGGGGGGTTACGGGACGGGAGAGTCCCCAGGCTGTTGCGGGGGCGAGGTTTGCGATGAGGAAGGGGAGTGGTGGGGGGGCGGAGGAGGGGGGGAAGGATGTGAAGCCGCGGTGGAGGGGTTGAATACATGGGGATGGGTTGGACGGGTAGGGTGTTTGGCTGGGCCATGGGTGTTTCTGATAGGGATAGGGTTGGCTGCCCGTGTGAAGGGCGGCCGGTTTTTTTTTTTTTTTTTTCACACTGAGGTTTTGTTTTTAAATACTATGTTTGAAGGGGCTGTCATGTACCAACAACACATAATAGCCACGGGCTCCATCGGTTAGGGTGGGGGGAGGAAGGAAGGAGGATGCTGGCGGTGTTTTATTCAGGGTGATCAGTAGTTTTGGGGGTTTACAGCGGTTATTTTCTTCTCCTCTTTTTTTTTTTTTTCGCTCTCTTTTCGTTTTCCCGCTTGGCCTTGGGCGGCGGGTTGGGTTTCATCAGGGTCATTGAGTTTGTTGTCATTCGGGTGAGGGAAGACATAGCAGCGCGATGGTGGGTGGGTGGGGGAGGCGCAGGGTTATGGATTCAGCGGTCACAAGAAGCACAGTTGTTGTTTTTGCAGGTACAGGAGGGGAGGGGCCAAAGGGGTGTCTAGTGGGTTTCTTGGGGCTTTGTTTTTTGCTGCTGTGATCCAGGGAGATACCAAACAAGATGCCTTCCCTTCTTCCTTCCATCGTTTGGGGCGACAGTGTGTGTGAGAGAGAACATTGGCTGGTTGGTGGATAGAGGTGCTTGTCGAGTATGCTGAGTTGGACGTTGTCCTGTGGTTCTTTTTTTTCTCCCTTCTGCCTTATCTCAACTCCTCTCCCCTCTTCATTCCTCTACAGTGTCGTTTCCTTCTTCTGTTTTTTGTTTTGTTTGGTTTTGTTTCTCCATGACTGTTCTCCTTATACCCCTGCGCGTGTTACCAAACCATACTCTAGCTGGCCGTTGTTGAATTTGCCGTTGAGACAATTGATGATCTTGGCTGGTGCTCGTTCGTATTTCATCCAAGACATGGCTGCCGCTCCGTATGTGAGACCATGTGGCACGGCCCTTGACGAAGGGGCGTCCCAATTTCGTCGTTTTCAAATCATGGAAGACGTCAGAGACGGTGGGGTTCAGGTATTAATAAGTGAGACTATTGAGCCCACGCAGGTGGGATGGACCCCGGGTGGGTGTTGATCCACTTGCTCGAGATTCCGTGGTGCTGTTGTTGTTTCAACGAGTGGTTGCTGTGGCAAAAATTGGTGTTTGGGGCGATCGTTGTGGTGGATTCAGGGGCTGTCTCGAAATACCCAGTTGCGACACCGCGCTCTGTGGCATGGGGGATCAACGACACGCCATACATAATTCATCACGCGAGTCGTGGCCTACAATGCAGTTTCATGATACTTGAACGAGCGGAGAGATAGCTACCAAATTGCTGGCCAGAGAGACGTCTCAAAAGGAAAAAAGTACACTGTGCTTGGAAGCAATATCTTCCAGGTCAACATGGGTACAGATTCCTCACTCAATCACTGTCCGAGCCCCCTTCCCAAACCCGCACCAAACATTGAGACGGACGTTGAATGGGCCACAACCACATCCACAAGCATGTCGTCGTCGTCGTCGCCCTCGCCTTTGTCATTCTCCTCCTTCTCTTCCTTCCCTTCCTTGGCTTTCTTCGGACGGGCCCAGGCAGAGTGGCTCGCCGAGTACCTATCGGTAATGGCATCCGTCCGCCGGCGCTTCGTCTTCTCTGCGGAGGCGGTGGCCGTCTCCGGCTCGATCTTTTCGGCGGTCTCCTCCTTGCCGGCGACGCTGTCGCTGTCCTGGGAACCGGTGGCCGACTCGGCGGCGTCCTCCTCGTCCTTCTTGACAACCCCGAACCGGTAACGGTCCCGCACGTGCTGCTGGCCCAGCCGCTTGGCGACAAAGTTGGCCGAGTTGAGGCTGACGAGCGTGCGCTTGGGCTGGCCGTCCCGCGCCATGATCTCGGCGCACAGGCGCCAGTTCTTGGCCACGGCCGTCTTGGGCTCGTGTTCTTTCGCCTCCTCGACGTCCACAGGCTTGACAAACCCGCTCGCGTAAGCGGATACCAAGCTGGTGACGGATTGGTCCGGCCGGTACCGGCTCCGGCTCGGTGCCTTGATGTTGTCGCTGAGGTAGCGGTCGTGAGCCACCTCGGCGGGCGTACGGCCAACAGCATTCTCGCAGCACAGCAGAGTCGGGTCGAAGTCGATGACCGCCGTGACAAGTCGGGGGTCCGCGTCCTTGGCCAACATAGTGTGCAGAGGCGTGTCTCCGGTGCCGTCGAGCATCTTCAGGGCCTGCTTGGCGGTTTCGGGCGAGAGGTCGAAGAGGGCTTTGATGATCGTGATGACCTCCTCAACATACTTGCCGCTATGCGTCGCGGCGCCGGCAAGATACTCGTGCAGGGGAGTTCGGCCGCCCTCCTCGAGTTTGTTTCGCTCCTTCAGCATGGGGATGAGCGCTTCGCGGTCGAGGAGCCCGAAGATCTGCTTCAGACCGTCCAAATCGGGGCAGTAATCAAGGACAGCGTGCAGGAGGTTATTGCGCCCATGGTCCTTGGTCGCTTGATCGGCTCCAGCACCGATGAGCGTCTGGACGGCCGCCAGTCGGCCCAGCCGGCAGGCGAGAAAGAGGGGAGTGACGCCATTGGCCGCCTTGGCATCGAGCAGCGCAGGCTGGCTCTTGACAAGGTACGAGACCAAGTTGGTCGCCCGTTTGGTTGGACGGGCATAAAGTGCCGCGTGCAGAACCAGCTCGCCTATGTCTTGTCAGTTGCTGTTGCTGAGAGCAGGGCGCGCATTTTGGGCCCGACTTACTCTGGTCACTCAGCCACTTGGAGATGGCGCCATCAAATCCACCGGGAGCTTGAGCCAGATGCTTCAACCTGTCATCATCGCGGGCTGCCTTGGATTTCGCAAAGGCAAGATACTGTCTGGACGGAGTATCGCTGAGGAACCACTCCACCGACTCGATCCGGCCCACGAAGGCGCCCACCAAGAGGGGTGAGATCTGGCTGCCGCTTGGCCTGCGGACGATGTTGCGGCCAGCCGTCGCCCAATCGTTTCTGGATAAGGAGTCAGTCGAATTGAAGCGAAATAGCATGGCTCTTGGGGTTGTCACAAACCTCTTCTTTCCGTAGACAGTCAGACCTTGATAATACCGAGGCTTCACCTTGAGCTCAACACCCGTGTCCTTGACAAGATGCTCCAGAGGCAGGCCTGCGCCGGTGCGCCTGATGATCTCTCCAAGCAACTCGACGCGGCCCAGTTCAACTGCACGCGTGAATTCATTGTCCGGGAAGGTGTAGAAGTTGGACGCTTCCTCATCGGGGTCGGACTTCTGGGTACCCCAGCGCTCGCAAACGTCGAGGAGGAACTTGAGCCCCTTCATGTCGTTGTCCGAGATGGCAGCTGCATCCATCAGTCAGCATACTTCAAACTGGACGGGACAGGAATACACTCACTCCCGAGGTGGTATTTCCAACCGATCATCTCCATCGGCTTAGTGCGGCTGTTCACCTTCATCGACACCTCGCCAATGTTCTCGATGGTGAACTGTGCGTCCACGATCTGGCGGTAGATCCTTGGGTGGGATCCGGTGCTGAGCACCGATTCCGAGTCGGAGCAGTCCGAGTCATCGGAGTACTCCGAGTTCTCCTCGTTCGCCTCCATTGTGTAGCGTGTCTTGGCTGCCTCCTCGGGGACATACTGAGCCTGCGCAATCTCGAGGATCGCTTTGGCCACATCGTAGTGACCGCGGGTGTACGCAAGCGAGAATGGATTGTTGCGATGCTGGTCGTGCACAGCGATCTTGAGGGGGGCTTCCTCTTTGGCGTCATCCCACGAGCCCAGCGTAAGCGATTTGATGGTCTCCAGATCGCCGTTGAAGGCAGCATTGAACCTATGCGGCATTAGTAACAACACGACGCCAGTAAATCGAGTCCAACAACGTACAACTTGAAGTAGGCCTCCTTCCTGGCCGGGGTCACGTCAATAACGTTCCTGAAGGTGAAGGCGTAGTTGAAGGGCTCGGCCTTCTTCTGATCCGGGACGCTGTAATTGTGTCTGGAGTTCGCAGCTTCCTGCTTCTGCGCAAACTCGGGGTACACCTCTGCGAACGTCTTCGCTCCATGGGCGAGCAAGGATTCCTTGACCTTTTCCATCTTCTGGACCGCTTCCGCAATGGCAGCCTCCTTCTCCTTGACGCCTGAGGAGCTGGTAGGGGACTTCTTGTTCTCCTCGTACCGCTTGACGGCCTGGCGGTGGGACTCGCGGCGCAGGTCAATTTCCTTGGAGACAGCCCAGTGCTGATATGTCCCCTCCTTGAACCCCTCGAGGTAGGTGTCGATGCCTTCAGGCAGGGTGGGGCATGTGTCAGTTTCCCCTTTGAACTGGCCGAGAGCGGTGAGATGCCTGTTTGCGACGTCCAAGGCCGACTCGCCCGTAAACCGCGAGTACCAGGAGGACTTCATGTAATACTGTGACATGGTGGTCACAACATTCGGGTCTGCTCCGCGCTCCAAGAGCACGATCGCGTTCTCTGGAGTGGCAGAATTCAGCGCGAGGATCAGAGGTTGTTCCACCATGCCCTTGTAGGTCTTCTGGTTGTCCTCGAGGGTAGTGAGTCGATGTGCCATGTTCGTGGACTTCTTTGCCGATTTGAGCCTAGGAGTCTTCTAGTTAATCCCCGGACTGGTTATGAGAAGCAAAGTTGCCCCGGAATTGATATCCATTGTGCCGAGTCGACGAGACCAAATTGGAGCGGCCGGATATCGAGGAACAGAGGCAAAAGGACGGAGAGAAAGAAAAAGGAAGCGGAAAAGGTACATACCATGACTCGAAATCGATGTGAGAGACAGCACCATGGTCGAGGAGCTTCAGGATCAGGGCAGTGTTTCCGTTCTGCACGGCGAGTTGGAGGGGACTCTGACAGGAAGAGCCGTCGGCAAAGGCAATGTTGTCCGTAGCGAGCTTGGCTCCAGCTTGATCCATTTCCCAGAGCACATCGAGGAGCGACTCGGCGTTCGCCTCGACGTAACGGTGGAAGGCGGTAAAGCCATTCATATCCTGCCGAAAATGTCAGCTGGGGTGTTCCTCTCAGAGTTCACTAAGAGTAGGACCAGGAAAGGCCCCCTGAGAAACTGAAAATGGGGGAGGGGAAGGCTCGGTTTGGACATACCGCTTGAGCTGAGGTGGCACCAAGACTGAGAAGGGTCTTTGCCATCTCCTTTGCCTTCTCCACAGGGAGAGTGAGGGCAAGCCCGAGAGTCAGGAGGGCGGCATACGGCGACTTGTCGCTGTTGAGGAATTTGGCGGGCAAGAGAACGTCGGCACCGTATTCCTGAGTGACGCGTTGTTAGTGGTGTGACCCTGCTGCCTGGGGCTCAAGACACATTACATACCTGGACCAAGGTTTTGGCGACTTCCGTATGTCCCTCGGCGATCGCAAAGTGAAGGGCCGAGCAAGGCTGATCCCAAGAGACCACATTGATGTCGTAAAAGTCGGGCTCCTCTTCGCCATCCTCAAGGGCAGAGTCATCGGTCGACTCGGTTTCCTTCTTTCCAACCTTGACAAACGATCCCGTTGTGGTACTCTGGGCCTCCACAGATTCGTCCGCATCGATGAGCTCGCCATCAGACTCGTCTTCATGGTCCGCATCCTTGTCATCGGCCGCCTTTTCGTGGGCCACAGCCTGGTCGTCCTTGGTCTCACTCTCAGCAGCCTGTGCCGCCTTCCTCTCGCGACGACGCTGATCTAGCTTCTCTTCATGCTCGGCCTCATTGTCGGTGCTCTTGTCCAAGAGAATTTTGACGATTTCCAGCGCGCCGCGGGCGGCTGCGAGGTGGAGTGCCGTTCTGCCGTCGGCCAGGCGGGCAACGAGGCGAGCTCCAGCATCGACCAATGCTCGGACGATCTCGGGGGTGGAGCTCATGGCCGCGAGGTGCAGCGGAGCTCTGCCCGTGTAATCGCGAGTGTTGGGGTCAGCGCCTTCCTGGGCAAGCCAGTCTGTGACGTGCTCGAGGTCACCATCCACGATGGCCTGGCAGAGTCGAGCAGTGTTGCCAACATAAGCCATCTCGGTCCAGTCGTCGTCGGTCAGGGGGTTAAACGAGCCGATTTGCTAGCCATAATGTTAGATGGTATGGTCTTGATCACGGATACGCTTCGAGGATGGTAAACGCCCTTACCTGTCTGCCTGGGTCATCCTTAATGAACGAGATCTTGCCGGAGACATAGACCTTCGCCTCCTCCTCGGCAACCTCCTTTTCCTCGTCGGTCTTGGGGACAGGGCAATATCCGCAGCAGTCATTGACCACATCTTCGACACGGCCGAACTGAAGAAGGCATAGTTAGCATTGCACCAGAGGCGGGGAACGCGGGCTCGTAGATCTTACGAAAGCTGGGTGACGATGGAGGTAGACCTCACGGTCGTCGGGCTGGTTCCACTCGGCATTGAGCACTTTGAAAGGGTGTTAGTCTGCGCAAACCAATCCCGAAAACCATTGAGAAGGAAGGCTCACAAAGATCCCTGGTGTAGCAAAGCTTCTCAATCCGCTTGGCGTTGAACTTGAGGCCGTAGGGGACGGTGAAGGTGTGGTAGTTGGAAACTTCCTCCTCGGACATCCAATCAGCCACTTCATCCTCGTAATCCTCCTTGATGTTGCCTCCGAGAGATCGAAGATTGCGGTGATAACGGTCGATTGGAGGGCGGCCTCTCTCGGAACGGCGCTTGTCCAAATAGGCGTCTCTCGCCTGGGCGGTTGGAAGCCTCTCCAGAACCAGCAGCCGGGCGAGGCCGAGGGTCCGCTGAAAGCTCCGCTCGAAGATGGTCGGGTCGATCCGAGACCGGTCAAAGTCGGGCCAGTGCACCTCGAAGCCCCTGTGGCTGTATTTGGAGAGGCGGTTCTCGTATGACGGGCTCCGGCGGGACAGGTCAATGTGGTTGACCTGGGTCATGTACGACTGCAGCGCACGTGGGGTGCAGTAGACCTGCTTGCCATCGTAGGCGGCGCCTGAGCAGTCAATGTCAAACCCAGTCAGGATTTCTGAGACAGATTTGTAAATCCGGAGCACGATCTGCTAATGTGTTAGCGAAGGCCCAAGGGCCTGCTGGTGAGATCAGTGGATGGGCTCTGGGATAGCGGACCTGGATGTGGCGGGTGGGATATTGGCTGCCTGGATAATGCGCGTATCTGTCAGAGGGACATGTTGGACCATCGAGGCGTAGCGAGAGCAACAACGCAGCAAGGGGGCTTACAGATGGTGATGGCATGCTTGGTCCTCACCACGGTGGTCTCGGTGAGGAGAGCATCGCGGACGCGGGCCTCAATCTCCTTGATCTTCTCGATGGCTTGCTCCTCGGTGAGGCCGTACAAGAAGAGATCAACATCGGAAGCAGGACTGAACTTCTCATGGTAGAACTCGCGGAGGCTGCGCTTGGACCGGTTGTACTGTTCCGGGACGGGGAGCAGAGTGTTGACGACAGACGACCCCGCAGCAACCACATTATCCCTGGGCGGCCATGTCAGTTGGGAGATGGGAGAGAGAGAGAGGTGGGCCATCAAAGAAGGACAGGGTACCAACCAATTGAGCTCCCCAAGCGCCGACTCAGAAAAGACGCCAAAGTTACGCCGGAAGTCCTTGAGGGACTGAACAACGGCAGGCGAGCCGTCCGGGCGGCGGATGTCGGCAGGCAGAGGCATGATGTACTTGGACTTCTCCTCCTTGGACTCGACCGCGAGATTGCGGGCTCTGATCTTGATGGCCGGGGTGTCCTCAGTGTAGAGGGGCAGGACATTGACATGAGGGTCCTTGAGGGCCTCATTCTCGGGATCCTGGGCGAAGGCCTGGCGGAGCTGGGCTTCATACTGGCGATAGGGTTCCAGCAGCTCGACCATGGGCGTGTCTGGGTGCTGGTCGATGTGCTTGACCAGGCCGGCCAGGGGCACGGGGAGACTGGGGATGGAGATGGGGAGAGGGGGGGTGGCCTCGGACGCCATGGTGCCAGTGGTGGCAGCGGTGTTTGGGATGGTGGTGGTGGTGGCGTCTGAAAACCAACGACGAAAACAAGATGTGGTGGTGGGAAGCAAAGGCAGGGGAAGACTGCTCAAGACAATAGACGACTGAAACAACCGAAGAGACAATGGCGTGGGATGTGGGACTGGATGGGTGGCTCGATGCTTGATGAGGCAATGCAATTGCGGTGAGTTCTTCGCGGGGGAGCATGCAGAAGACGACCACCAGACAATTGGTTTGGCTGGGCAGCTGGAGGTGAGGGCATTGGCTTTATAATGGGAGAGCTTGACACGCTGCAAGGGTCCTCCTCCAAGCTGAGTGCGGGGATGCATTCCAAGATTTCCAAGATCCCTCCCACCCGCTTGTCGACGCGGGGTGTGGCTTGCAGAAAGCGCCTCTTCTGCCTAGAATGATCAGGGGATGCTCCACACGAAGCGGACGCGAGATCCCGTGATGGGGAGGCGCCGTCGACAGTTGGGGTGCCTGTGTCACGCTGGTGCCTGGGATGCCTAAGACCAAGAAGAAGGAGCTCTTTCCCCAGTCAATCGGGCTTGAACGGCAAGTACAGCGCGAAACAACTCCTTCTGAGGTCCTTCAGCAGAAAGGCACCGCATGGAGGGTTCAATTGGCTTTGCGATGCCGCCCTGGCAGCTGAAATGCCTGCCAAGCCCTCACTTTCCCAAACGGTGCTAGGAACAAGGCAGACACGCGGTCGTCCAGGGCGGCCCATGCTCCATCAACCGCAACACCTGCTCCAGCTCTGCCTGGGACGGACTGTGTCAGCTGGGTCGGAAACTGAGGCAGATCCGAGATGCTTCCAGGGACACGGTTCTCTGTGTATGTGACCCGAACTCCTTGATCGCGGAAGCTCCTCGGCCAAGAGCTGGCTCGGGCAGCTATCCGTATTGGCTCGCCCTGCAGGACCGTCGGGAGAAGAGCACCAACCATGGCCTCGAAACATCAAGCATGGGGGGCAGCCCCTCTAGCGCCAGATTTCTACCATCCCCTTTACTGCATGTCATTGTGAGTCCGAGCCCAGGAGTCCAGCCCAGACAAAGAAACCGAGATCACCCTCGCTCGCACCCTGGCTGAAGGACGCAAGGCAATGGAAAAAGCACCTGTCTTGCGCTGGCTGGATCGCTCGCCGCCCCAACCCCCACCCAGTATGACCAACTCTCATATTACAGCAGCCGAACCTGGCCGGCATGAAGTCGCTCCCGCCGTCCAAAACAAAACCCCTGAACGCCGTATCCCGCAATTCCCGAGACCTGCCATGCCCTTCCTAGAGCGCGATCGCGCCCCTCCGGTTCTCCCGTAGATGCAGCAGGCCCTGGAGGCCGCAAAAGACGAGGAAGCCCTGGAAACACGGTCTGTCAGCCCCAGCCTCATTAAACGTTTCTCTCCGATTATCCGCAGCGTCGTCGTCAGGGAGCTCAGCAGCCGGTGTGGGATGGCGTACAACGTAGATGATGACGGCCGTGAATACGGTGGCCGCCACGGCTGCCCCGTCCTCCGGATCCTCCTCGCCGCCGACGAGCTCAGGGTGGTTGCCCCTGAAGAGGAGGCCGAGGACCGACAGGACGACGATGGCGAATACCGAGATGACGAAGCTACCAAGGCGTCAGATGTCAGATGTCAGCGGTTGCCTTGTGCAGCGATTCAATTCCGACGACGTCACTCACCAAGACCAGGCTTGCACCGCGCCCACGACCGGCTTCATGCTGGGCGTAGGGGGCGAGTAGGATGCTCAACAAAAGCGTCGGATGGTCGTCTTCAGCATACAGCACGGGAGTTCGACGGGCGAGGTGACGCTTGATGGATGGCCAGCATCGAGCAGTCGTCAGCGTGCGTGTCGGACGGTTGGATTGATTGGTTGATGGCGGGCGCAGGTTGTTGGAGGTGTCGGAGCTCGGGTCTGGCGCTGACACCACCCGACCCACTGTTGCTGCCTGGATCCCGAGGCAGAAACGGGGGACAAGCAGTCGGGGTCCACACAATGGCCCCACAGTTCGCCTGGTGAGCCTGCTCTCCTCTCTGAGTGGAAACCCGTCCCAGCTCCTTCATCAACGGATTCTGCTCAGCCCTCTCTGATTCATGCGAAGCTGACCAAGTCAACCCAACGGAAGCTGTCCATGGCCAATCTTTTCATCATGCTTCCAGAGCCCAATTATTCCATTGGTCTCTAAGCGACCGGAAGAGAAACAAGACGCCACGCACGGCGGCAACGAGTGAGAAGAAGAGTTGGAGGATCGGCCTGAAACGAACCTCTGCAAGCAGCACCTACCCGCTGCAGCAAGACCCTGAGAAAGCACTGGCCAACATGCACGAGATCCCGACGATTCGCGGGCGTTCGCCCTTTGCGCCGCAGCAGGAGCAGCAGCAGGCGATGGATTGTTGACGATGAAAGAAAGTTGGGCGAGCCAGGCCTGAGTCCCCACATGGAATGCAGGGCCTGGTTTGATTGGCTGTGGGCGAAGCCTTCCGCTTACCGCATGCTGTTGGTGACAATGAAGTGTGTTGCATGCATGCCGATCCCGTTTCCTCTGCCCAGCAACTGGCTTCCACCGCATGGGAGCGCCGACAGTTGGGCCAAGGGTTACGGATAGAGCACGACTCAAGCCTGCACAATTTGAGATCTGGGCAGGCAAGGACAAGAAGTTGGTCAACCCCAAATCCTCGCCCTAAGCATCCAGGCTCGACTTTCCCCCCTCCTCCATCCCGGAGATCTGCGTCCGACTCGGCTGCCCTGGACAGGGGGGAACTTAATATCACGAAATTCGGCACCCAAACATCGACCACTATCAAGCAGCCTCGGCTTCAATGCCATCCCCAGGACGCAGCATTGACATTGCCATTCCCCCGGCGCGAAAGGCGTCAAGCTCCCGTTGCAATCACGTCAGTGAACGGCATGCCAAATTCCCCCAAAGACCATCAACAAAAGAATCCCCTTCTGTCGGTCACAATCTCACAAACCCCAGGGCCGGCCCCACAACAAACGCATGTGGTCGTGGTTGGGTGGCTTGAGGAAACGTGACGGTGAAACCTGTTGGCTCAGGCCAGGCATGTACCCAGCCGCCCTGCGGCGGGCTGTTTGCTCGGCCCCCAGCCAACCAACGCTGCCGTGTGTTTCTAAATTCATGTCGGCTGCGCCTCCGCTCGCTCTCTCTTCCGAGCGCTTCCCGGCGGTTGGATTTTTCGGTGGTGATAAACGTGGAAACGAAAAACAAAAGCTCCCCTGGCAACACACCACGGGCAGCTCCGTTTTTTCAGAGCCTTCTTCGGCATTCCTTGCGTTGAGGGTTGTCAGAGATAGGTTGGTGTTGCACTGTGCCTGCAGAAATCTTGGAATCAGGGGCAACGGAGATTCCGTGGTTGGTGGGTTCGTGGCAACACCAAAAAAAGTTATGGGCCAGTCCAGTCCAGTTGGGAGCTCCGCAGTCGCGCGTGTCGGTGGCACACCAGCAACTTTACAGCCCAGCTGCGGCCCGACGGCCGGTTGTGGCTGGGCCTGTCGCACAGTTGGGCCCTTTGATCGGGCGGCCAGAAGGCCCGGCCGGGTCTGGTCATTCCATCCAGACTCCCAGAGGGTCCTCCGTCTGATGTCGAGGTTGGTTGTTCTAATTGCAGGTACGGAGACGACGGAGGCGACGGAGGCAACGAGGCGAAGGAGGGTTCGTCAACAAGGGGAGGATACCATGCATTGCATGGATGGACGGCCACAATATCCAGGCAATTTACGGCCAAGGGCGCGGAAGTCGGGCGGCTGCGGGTTGATGCCAGGTACACACAGCCCTCGTTGCTGTGCCGCGTGCTGACCGACGCGGGGCTTGCATCACCCGGGCGGCGTTGCCCCTGCATTTGGACGGCGTTGGCGATTTGGCAACAACGGCGCGGTCACCTCAGCAGCCAGCCAGGCCACCCAACCAACCCTGAGGTACCCATCCACTTTGTTGTGCAGCGCCATGGACCTGCTGACGTTGGATATCCACAAAAGGGACGCGGTGGCAGTCAAGATGCGCTGTTGCACACTGTGCATCCCCGTCCGCCGCACATATAAGGACACAACCGGCCCCCCCCCAGATTCCATCCCATCTAGCAGGTTTAGATTCCTTCTTGGCCTGAACCTCGAGTCCTGATCCTCCGTCCGATATCTCAAACTTTATACGTCCGGTAGGCCTCGCATCCTTCCGTACCTATAAACCGAAGCTTCACCCTTCCCTCGGGTCTTTCAACACCAGCGAGTTCGGATTCCACTTCAGCTTGAGCAAAGCGTCGCCGACACACAAAACACACTCAACATCACCAACATGCGTTCTTCCAGCACTCTCTCCCTGCTCCTGGCCGCGGCCGGCGTGTCTGCCCAGTCGATTGTTACGACCAGTGTGGTGCCGACCAGCACAATCACCCCCACTGGCCCGTCGACAGGAGTAAGTGACACTGGAGTAGACCTGCCGTCCTGGAAGACGGTTGACTAACCGCCTGCCACAGGAGCTCGGTGATGCCGCGGAGGTGAACAACAACCCGGCCGGTGTGGTGTACAAGGCGACCCTGCCCAAGGAGGCCTTTTTCAAGCCGGCGTTCCCCGAGGGCGGCAATATTGAGGGCGAGGTGACGGCCGAGGCCAACACGGACGGCAAGGGCGTCAAGTTCACCATCAAGCTTAGCAACCTGCCCAAGATCGGCGCTGCTCTGCGTAAGTCAACCCCTGCATGGCGTGCACGAGCGTGAAGTACGGGAGGGATCGCGTCAACTAACACCGCCACCCAGCCTACCACCTCCACGTTGCCCCCGTGCCCGAGAACGGCAACTGCACGGCCACGCTCGCCCACCTCGACCCCTACATCCGCGGCGAGGCGACGCCCTGCGACAAGACGGCGCCCGCGACGTGCCAGGTCGGTGACCTGAGCGGCAAGCACGGCGCGATCCCGGCCGACGTCGGCACCTGGGAGACGTCGTACGTCGACCTGTACGCGTCGACGCTCGAGGGGATCGGGTCCTTCTTCGGCAACCGCAGCATCGTCTTCCACTACCCCAACAAGACGCGCATCACCTGCGCGAGCTTCGCCAAGGTGGAGGGCGGTGCCAACCTGCCCTCGTCCAGCAGCAGCTCGGCCACGACGGCGGCGCCCGTGCCCACCGGTATCCACAGCAACCAGACCACGCTGACGACGGCCAGCCCCGTGTCGACGACGTCGCGGCCCGTGACGCCGCCGACCACGACGGGCTCGGTGGTCGTCGGTGCCGCGACTGGGCTGCGGGTGGGTGCTGCGGGCGTTGCCGTCTTTGGCGCCGCCGTGGCGTGGCTTCTCTGAGCGGGGGCAGGCGGCGGGTTGGCCTCGGTCGCGTTGGCGTTTGCGGAGTTTCTTTTGGGTATTTGGAATCGGCGATCCCATTTTTTGAGCAATGCCAATAAAAGAGGGGTAGAGGGACGGTTGCAATTGGGTTGATTGATAATAAGCAAGTTAATACCAGGGTCCTGAATGGCGCGGATCAAGGGGAGAGGGGTGATCGTTAATGGACAAGCAGTGATGGGCAATGATGGATGATCAACGGGCCAAAATAAAGACGTCGTGTGTAGCTGCCAGCTTGGCTATAGCCGGAATACCTAGATTGGCTGTTGCCTTCAAAGACTTTGGAATAGATCGATTGATTATGTGGGAGGGCGAGTGCCTGCTTCGTCTAACATGCTCCGCGTCCAACAAGCTCTGCCGAAGGTGGTCGGTTCGCCTGCTGCTGTCGTGTTTGTCCTTTACGCTTCCCGGCTGGCATCGAGAGCGGTTTGCTCCGACCCGCGGCCGGCAGCGAAGTGGCGGACTTTGGGAGTGAGTGTCTTGGCGCGGCTCACCGTGTCTCGCCCCCGACACAAGCGAGGAGGACAGGAGCGGTGGTGCAGTTGTCGCGGACGAGTTTGGACGAGCTGGGACGAGTTGAGAAGAAGAGTTCGGCAGTTCTTGCACAGCTGGGGTCCGCTGGCCCCCGCTTGCGCGTTAGCGCCGGCGCCAACTCGGCTTAGCTGGGGGCACATCCCAGGCGTCGATCACTGCCTAAAAAGTGGGGTCAGGGCCAGCTGCAGCGATGTGCAGTTTTTCGACAACATCCTGTTTCGTCCCCCGCGACGGCTGCAGACGGACAACAGCAGGCGGCAGCAAGACGGCGGCAGCATGACAGCAAGACAACAGCTGTGGCTTTGCCAACACGGTGCGGGAATGCACGCCGCAGCCGCGGAGAATGCTGTCCAGGCGGATTCTACACTTGGCCGGGGTTGACAGGTCAGCCAGCCTGCGACGGCGCGCGACCGCAGGATTCTTCTCCTGTGCGACCAACGACAACCAGGGACGACAGGCAGGCAGACCAGGGACGACAGACGATGGAACCAACGACCCCATCGAGGGCACCAAAGATGGACCACCCGCTGGTTTCGTTCCGTCACGGCAAGCCCCAGGGAGGCGGCCAAGCCGCGGCCGTGTTGATCCATGTCTCGGGCCAGGCTTTTCTGGGGATGTGGGGGACATCCATTCGCCAGGCCCGCCATGAGGCTTGACGTTGGAGCGGCAAGATCCACCTCGGCTGTGGCGGGGCGTCTTGGTTATCGTGGGCTGACCCAGCCTCATCCGAGTTTCCGGGTACGACGACCCTTGGTGGTTAGTTACCCTGGTTCAGTCAGGACTGGGCCTGGTTCCAAACGACGAGGACACACACCCGCGCCCTCGAGCCGAGACTCAGACTCGAACCCGAGCTGGAAACATCCCGCGCTCTCTCACCACCCCCCGCGAAGCCCTCGTCCACCACGCCGCCCCCTGACTTCAGCTCCTCTCGCCTGTCGTTGACTTGTACTTGGCGCGTCGACAACCCGCGCTTCGCCAGGCCAGCACAGAGTTGGCCAGCTCGGCGCCAACATGCACTGCACTGAGACCCAATGGTCAGCACCGCGGCAGCCACCGCCAGACTGTCTCCTTCCCACCCCCGCCCGACATGGCACAATACCGGCCCGACAGGCAGCGAGACATCTGTCCATGTCAGATGGGCTTCTGCGGCCTCGTCCATCTTGCATTCCGGACCACGCATCCTCATCCCGAAGGAGAAGGGAGCGGGATGGCCGACAAATCATCTGGGCCCTCCCCGCTTGAAATCGGCGACGTCCTCATGCTCGGGGAACCGTCCAGCCCGCCGCACAGCCCAACGAGGAAAGCGCTTGAGGCGAGATGCTCAGAGGCAACCCGAGTTTGGCAGCCGCCTCCTCCGCACCCCGCTCTGCCTGTCGCTCCGCGGGAACGGTGCATACGTCCTGCAGGTGCGCAAGGCAAGATTGACATCCAGCTTGCAGGTGATATCCTCCCAGTAGGGCTGCGGGGATCCGCCAATCAATCATCCACCGGGGGGTACGTGGGAACAAGCTTCTCAACACCGACCATTTCGGGAGCTGATAGCTTGGCAAGTCCTCGCTCAGTAATCCCCCTGCTGGTTGGTTGACCGTTTCTGTCGTAGTCATTCGCTCAGTCAAATTCTCTCAGTGGAGCATGGCCGCCATTCGTGGCGGTCGCGGTGAGACACGGGCGACGTCTCCCACAGCCGAGCGGCAGCCGTGAATCAAGATGCACAACGGGAAGAGGTACATACCGCATACACGCTTGTCTACACGTACCTCGATGCTTGCGGCCTGATGTCCTCGCTTCGACTTCCACATCGCAAGAACATCTTCCGTAAGAAACCAAGTCATAGCCCCCTGCTCAGCTCAGGCACGCCGTCCTTGATATTGGCCCTCTAACATTGGGACAGAAAGAAGACCACGTCATCCGATCCAGCTATGGCTGCCCCCACGATGAACAGGCCTGGAAAAAGCGCGTTTTCATCGTCGCTTAGGGTTGCATAAGCAGCTCTGGGCCTCTTCCGTCCATGTCTTCGACCGTCTCTGCCGTCCAAGGTACCAGGGCAAACGCCGCGACACCGTCTCACTGCATGACATCTGATCACTCCCCTCCCCCATATTCTCGGTAACTTCAGCCACATCCTGCCCGCAGGCATCCCACGCTCATGACTGGCTCGCAGACGTGGGCTCGGCTGGTTGGAAGGCCTTGGAGGTGCCTCGAGGAGGATCCATCCATCCAGCATGAGCCGATCCCCGGTGTGCTGCGTCGATGCCGACTCGACGACATGACTGGCGCCCGGGTAGACCACCTGCCTCTTCAGCAGCGTACAGAGCATGTGTGGCTGTCAGGAATATCTGCCCGGCCTCTCTGGGAGGCCAACAACCATCCAGCTGCCTCACCTGTTTCCCCTGGAAGGTGGGTGGCTCTCCTTGATGAGTGGTCGCGGGCGAGGCTCATCTCTCGTTTCAAGGCACACCGCTCCTGTAACTCATCGAGACGGCATCGGGTTGCACCTCGAAGCCGGCCTTCTGAATGCGGCCACGCTATTGACGGCAAAAGTTACCCTCGTAGCCCACGTTTTGGGACGGGCAGCGGCACCCCCGGCAGACAAGTGCTGTTCTCCCACGCACCCACGCCCGATGACATGGAGGCTAGCTGTCAAGTATTAAACAACCGGTTTTCTCTGACTCGAGACGCCCCTTTCCACCAACCCTACGGCCCCTTTCAGATTCTCCTGGTCATTGTATCATTAGTGACCCTTCCCGATGGCTCGATCAAGCCTCCTCGTCCGCCTCTCGGGGCGGAAGCATGAAGACCGGGCGCCCGCCCCGAACGGTGGCGTCAAGCAAGTGATACAAGACGCTTCATGGCATCGCCGGTCACTTGCTTCCCTCAGCCGCAAGCTCAGCCCGCGTCTCAAACCCACGCTCCCAGCGCCGGCCGTTGCCCAGACTGCTCCACACATGGCGGCGCTCTTTGATGACGTTGAGGCTGAGCTCGAGTGCCCATATCAACGGCCAGTCGAGCAAATCCGCCAAGAGGAATACCCTCATATGAACCAAGGCGCGTCCACTCACCCCCTTTCCCCCCTTTTACATACCCCTGAACTTTCCACTGACATATCCACAGGAACTTACCTCGACCACAGCGGCGCCACCATCTACGCCCGCTCCACCATCCACCGAACCACCGACCGGCTCCTAACCAACCTCTACGGCAACCCGCACTCCGCCAACCACCCAGCCCAACTCTCCGGCGACACAGTCGACGCGGTCCGGCTGCAGACCCTCCGCTTCCTTGGCGCCGACCCGGCCCACTTCGACCTCGTCTTCACGGCCAACGCCACCGCCGCCATCAAGCTCGTCGCCGACGCCTTCCGCGACCTCGCCGAGCGCACCCGCACCGGCTCCTTCTGGTACGGCTACCACCGCGAGGCGCACACCAGCCTCGTCGGCGTGAGGGAGCTCGTCGGCCCCGCCCGCCGCGACCAGCACCAGCACCAGCATCATCAGTACCAGCCGCGGGAGCAGCACCGCTGCTTCGAGGGCGATGCCGAGGTCGAGGCCTGGCTGCGCGGGGACGACGACCCCTCCAGCAGCGGCCGCGTCTCCTCCCTCGGCCTGTTCGCCTACCCAGGCCAATCGAACCTCACCGGCCGGCGCCTACCCCTCTCCTGGGCGGGCCGTGTCCGCTCCGCCGGCCGGGGCCGTCTGCGCCCCGACCTGCGCGATACCTACACCCTGCTGGACGCGGCGGCGCTGGCCATGACGAGCCCTATGGCGGGGGGCTTCGCGGACCCGGACGCTGCCCCCGATTTTGTCTGCCTGTCCTTCTACAAGATCTTTGGGTTCCCCGACCTCGGCGGGCTGGTGGTCCGCCGCGAGTCGGGGCACATCCTCGCGCTGCGGAAGTACTTTGGCGGCGGGACCGTGTCGATGGTGAGCACGGTGGGCGGCGCGTGGCATATGTCCAAGGCTTTGGAAAGCGGTGGTGGTGCTGCGGGGGGTGCGGCTGAGGACGAGCAACATGGTGGTGCTGCGTTGCACGAGGGCCTCGAGGACGGCACACTGCCGTTCCACAGCATCATGGCGCTCGGCGAGGCGATGGACGTGCATGCCGAGTTGTACGGGCCGATGGCGAACGTGTCGGCTCATACCACGGCGCTGGTAAGGCGCATGTACCTCGGCATGAGGGCGCTCCGGTACGCCAACGGGCACCCGGTGTGTAAGATCTACGAGGAGGAGGGGGAGGACGACGACACGGGGTATGGCGATGCGGAGAGGCAGGGGGCGACGGTGGCGTTCAATGTTTTCAGGGCCGATGGGGGGTACGAGTCGTATGCGACTGTGGAGAGGATGGCGAATGAGAGGGGGGTGTATGTTCGGTCAGGGGGTAAGTCATATGTCATGTTTTTGTTTGGTTTCTTGGAAAAGGGGAGGGCACGCTCATGCTAACCACGAGGATTAGGCATATGCTGTCCTGGAGGCCTGTACGCTGCTTTGCAGTATGAACCATGGCAGTTACATCGTGCTCGATCAGCTGGCCATCACTGCGGTGAGCTCCCTCGCCCTCCCCCCTCCCTCAACCCTCGGCCAACCGGTGAACTAACCGCGGCCACAAACAACCACGACAGGCCCCAACGGTCTCAGTCTCATAAACGAACTCCCCACAGGGTATGCCCCTTCTCCCTCGCTTGAACCTTCCCTGCCCATATCTCCTTGACCCATCCCTCCCCTGACCAAAACATTCTACTTCCCCAGTGTCGTCCGCGCCAGCCTAGGCGCCATGAGCACCGCCCAAGACGTCGAGCGCTTCCTCGCCTTCCTGCACGACGCCTTTGTCGCGCGGGTCGACAGCGCCTACGCGAGCAGCAACGAGAATGACCACGACCACGACGAGGAGGTCGACAACGAGGAGCCGGCAGAGCATGGGACTGTCGATCACTTGAACACCGCGGCGGCAGCAGTGGCGACGGAGGAGGTCCTCCCGGCGACTGCCTAGCCTAGGTGTTCGGCATGACCGCGCCCTACCCCCACGTCACGTCGGGGAGGGAGGGAGGTGGCTGTACGTGGATTCTGCCACGTTGTTTGTGGGAGGTGGGTGGGTTGCATGGGTTGGGGGATTTGAGTTTGCGGGCTTGTGTCTTTTTACGGGTCGGTGGCAAATGTTTCTTGACGCTTAATGAAATGCTACGATGTGTGTGTGGTTGAGGCGTTCCTTCCATGCTTTGCCGAAGTGATCGAGAAGGTCTGGAACAAGCCATCGCGCCTTCCATCCATCCGGGACTGGCGATGGCGTGCTGCCATCATAAGATCTCCGTATGTCACGTTGTTTCTCGCCTTTTATTCCTCTGTTTCGATCATGTGTTGTACTGGGGTGAGTTTGGTCCAGTGGGTGAGGTATTAGTGGCGCTGAGGCCTTCGTTCCCCTGTGCGGTCGAGCCATCACAACAACGGCGGCCCATGCCATTCGGGGCAGGTGTCAGTTACAGATTCTGATCCGATCGGCCCTAAGAAAAAAGGTCTAAAACTTGAAAAGCAACTGTATAAATAATCCGGCCCGGTTTCGCTTCTTTTTCGCCGCCGCCAACAGCCTCGGTCTTTTGCGAGGAAGCCGGAAGCAAAGTGGGGTCACATGTCAGACAACGGACGTCGAGGATGGGGGGCTCGTGGACTGGACGTGGACGCACGACAAATGTTGAGTGGAGGAAGGCAGGTTGTAGGGGAATGGAGGGAGGGGTTGCCTTGTCTTGTCGATCTCATGCATCCCTCGAGCCTCCAATGAGGCTCAAACAAACAAAGCGCCCTGGGCGGTGGTATAGGCTCAGGGGACGCCCGCGATACCACGCTGCATGCACATGATCGAGGCTCGCGCGCGCGCCTGTGATTTGTGTTTACGGGGGGGTGGAGGAGGCATGGTCATGGCCATGGTATTATCGCAGACATGGATGGGCATTTGCAAGAAATCCCCCCACGAGACGAGACAGGGAAAAAGAAAAAGACAAATGTCCGTCCGCGGTGGAAAAGACGACGACGGATCGGGAGAGGGCAGATGCAATGCCGCCCTCCAACGCTCCATCCATCCGTCCATCCACCCATCCCTCATCCCGTCCCTCCTGCCTTCTTGCCACGCGCCGCCTTCCCGTCATGTCGCCCGCGCGCGGTCTGTCTGCCAGATCTCAACGGCGGGAATGCGACGTCGGTTGCCAACAAGGTTCGGGAATGTCCGCGTAGGAAACGGCCCGGATGAGACGGAGGATTGTTCCTTATCCCGGATGGAATGCCGTCGGGTGTGGGGGGTGGAAGAATGGGGGACGGGAGCAGCAGGCAGAGAGGATGGAAGGGCCAGCCAGCCAGCACAGGGGGATGGATGGGGAACGGGAGGGAGGCATGGATGATGGGTGATGGTGGACGGGGGGATGGATGGGCGCACAGTGAGCAGCAGCAGCAGCAGCTTGGCCGTGACAGGTGAATGAAGCCCCGGCGTAAAACTCGGCGAGTCTCGTCTGGCTTGCCGAGCAACCGCCAAAGAGGCCATTTATGGATAATTGTTGACGACAATCGCCGGATGCTTTTTTTGTCAAGTCGACGCTGTGTGGCCCCGGAATGGCGCCGAGTAACACAGCCGAGCAAGGGGGTGGTGGTGCTCTGGGATTCTTGAACTCCCCCCCTCCCCCGAGTGCGAGCATACAGTCGATATCAGTTTGAGCCACTGTTTAGCCTGCACGGCGTGTTATGGATGGGACCGAGAAACCGTTGTTCCATTCGCAGACCCAGGAGCTGCGATGGCCAGACGCGATGTAACAGCTGAGGCCAGCAACGTTTGCTTGCAGTTGCGGGAATTCCGTCAGAGGCTCTTCGCTTAGCTCTCTCGTGTGCAAATCCCGCAGGGCCGCCGCATCTGAGTGCCATGTCGGAAGGGCGGATGGAGGGGCGGAGGGGCCTTCGGCACGGCCAGGTTGAGCCTCAAGCCATCCTCGTTCGATCCTCCGCGTGCTGTGGTTGTGTGTTGTGATCAGCGCTCGCGCATGTTGGCGCCGCGCCAGAGACGCCCACAACCACCCACCAGGACCACCACCACCCCGCCGGAGTGGACGCGCGCGCGTGCCAAGCGAAAAGCCGCGATATCGGAAGATATCAAAGCAGAGATCCGTACTACCGTGTATGTGTGGACAAAGTAGGCATGTACGAGTACGATCTGTCGTTATGCTCGGCTGGGATGGCCCGGTCGGCCTGTCGACGACGAAGTGGTGCCCAGGGCAAGAGCGCGATATGGTTGCCCCCTTGTTATACTTTGTATAGTAGAGCATATTATATCTTGACGCTCGGCGGTCGCCAGCCTGTGACCTGACCAAAACGGGCCGACCACCGATTTTGCCAGAATAATGTATCCAGACGAGGACTTTGTTGGGAATGGGAGCAGGAAAGGGGGAAGGGGGGATGTGGGCGAACAGGACGAGGAAGAGGAGAAGCCAGAGAGGCAAGAAACAAGTCGCACTTAGCATTGGGATTCTGGCTAAACGAAGATCAAACCCGTCGACATCGAGCACTTGGGCCAGCCGTTGTCTCGGCCCACCGACGGGCGCTGTGACCTGACCACGAGACGGCGAGACGTGCGCGCAGACGTGGAGGCAAGTTCGTCTGTAAGGGCGTCGCAAAACGTTGCAGAGCATCATCGAGTGTTGCAGGGCGAGGCGGGCTGACGACGCCGTCCCAAACGGCGTTGCATTGACGATTGCCGGGCACCTGGCAGGGAGGGTCTGGGACCGATTCTGTTGTTGAGTGCTTGGGCCAAGGGGTGGTGGTGGTGGGTGGCATCAGGGTGGCATCGACTCGCCGGCCGCCGGCCAGGGTCAGGTATTCGTAACCGGCTGTCTCGTCGCCCTGGCACATGTCCCGGGAGCTTCATCCAAAGACCCGAGACCGGGTAAGCATGCTCTCTCGACATTCTAGGCGAACTGCGGTGCTGCTGCAGCACAGATAACGCACCTGCACTTGGATATGAAAGTGGCATGGCACTCCCCCTGCGAGTGATAAGTTGACGACCACAACTCGAATTGTCGGAAGCGAGCCGGGTACCACGCTGTCGCGGTCCGTCAGCAACGGCCCTCTGGCTCCGCTCTTGGGGAGCGGTTGAGCGGTTGAGCGGTGCCAGCCTGCCAGATGAGATCCCACGATTTGTGTTTTATCTCGGCGCGCAAGCCGACGGGTGGGTGCCCGAGCACCGACGAGGGAGGAAGGGTCCCCCGTTCAGAGAAGCACCTGCAACCCAAACCCAGCATGTGCCCGTGTCCGTGCATGTGGCTGTGGTTGGGCTCGAGGAACTGGGGCCGGGGGGGGACAGAGAGCAAGCAGCAGCAGGAATGGGAGGAATAAATCCCGGCGGACATGCAGCCTGAATAATATGCCCGCTGCAAGACATGCAGGGTGGGGGTCTGTGGGTAGCAGGTCAACAGGATGGCAATACTCCGTATTCCGTACTTGGTGCAAAGGAGGAGTGCGAGTGCGGAATGTGCGTGCTCAGATGGAAACGAAGAAAGGTGGTGTGGGCAGAGACACAGAAAGAGAGGGGATTGCTTGGTTGGGGGGGCTCAACGGAGGAGAGAACGGTGCGAGCTCTGGCCACTCGCAGCGCGCAGATTAATTTATTCCAGACGGACTTGCACGAACCAGCCAATCGGAGCGCATCAGCAACCAGAGCTTCGACCTGGACCACAACAAAAGGTCGGCTCAGATCCGGCCTTGGCAGAGCTCTCTCCCATAGTACTTGAGCAGCCGCGCACTTTTGAGGCCCCAGGACCGCCCAATTCCTGTCCATTTTTCTCGTCGGAATTACGGTCGTGACTTGCCGTTAGGCTGGGGCAGAGTACTATGCATCATCCATCCGTATTTGCGCGCCTGTCTGCTACCCACACTCTCCGATGTTTGCGCGCATCGCATGTGCTGCTGGACAAAAAGTACCACACATCGAGTTCGCGGGTGGCGTCCGATCAGCCCTAGGGTTAGGGGTCGAGATCGCACCGCCGCAAGCCATGCCGTCATTTTTTCAGTCCCCCCTGTCACAGGGACCCTGGCCAGGCGTCGGCCCTCGTTTCCGAAATCTGTGGGCCCGAACCTCTCTTCTTCTGTCGTCCCTACAACCACGCGCTCCAGTCTATGATTCATCGCGTCCTGCGCTCTCCACTTGACGTGGCGTCTGATCGCCCAAAGCTCGACACCATGGGGAGTCCGCCAGGACGCCCGGGGCGGCGGAGGGCAGGAACGCTTGTTCGGCCAGTCCGGCATCCCGGGGCAGATCAATCTGCGATCTCCAGACTCCCGCTGGAGCACGCCAGCGACACCACCATGCGCTAGTTCGAGTCTGGCGCAAGTCTGGTTCGTCCCATGTCGCTCCCGCCCTCGCCTGTTCCTTCTAGAAGCCGTCGAAGGTCCTGGCCCTGGAGATCCCGAGATGCCATACACCCCGTTCCGAGTTCCGTGTCGTACGTTCACGCGGTTCCAGAGCATGTCTCGTCTCCGACCGCCCACGGCTGGTCCACTGCGCCGGGCTTGGTTCTTGGTCGGCCTGTGTGCCCACGTGGGGTCCCTTTTGGCAAGTATCCGTAGCTATGCTGGCGCATGCGGATGCTCGCAGCCCACAGAGCTTGACGACGCCTCGCTCACCGCACAGCGCAGCTTCGGCCCGCGGGCCCTTGCCAGCGGACACGGTCCTTGCCTCTGGCGCATCCGTGGCAGTGCCGTGCCGCGGCAGGTCGGCAACCGCAAGCTCGCCGGCGTCTAGGCAACGCCAGCAGGCTCTCTCTCAGTTGCCCTCGACGAGACAGTGCCCACTATGTCTCCAGCCCTGGCCAACGGCGAAGGTCGTATGATCCTCCGGGAGGGTGGGGCTCGTGTGGCTTGAAGCACAACATCAGTCTAGCCGGCATTTACCAGCTTCCTGGCTATGTTGAGACATATCTGACTGCCCAGCACCGCCCTGCAACCCAAATAGCCAATATCCAAGGCTGCATGGCGATGCGTCGTATTGCATGCTGGAGGAACGGATGGCAGAAATGAAGGGGTTGGCGACTGGAGCGGCGTGCTCAACGGCGGGCCAATGCCATGATTCCAGCCAGCCCGATGCGACTGCGATCATCACCTCGTCCGGAGTTCAGGGTGGCGCTCCCACTCAACCGCCCAACTCCGAGCCTATGCAAGGTACCCGGCACTAGCGGTCTCAGTCCAAACCTGGTTTGCCTGTCGGACGAGGGGGGCTCCCTGCTGTCAACGACACGTCTGCATGACCGCGCTAACACCTTAACGTGCTCGGCCCTCAGACGGCGCCTCCGTTCCACGCCCAGCCCGGGTCCGATATTGTTCTGGAAGCTCTCGGGGAAGCCAGCTTAGCGCGGGTCCCTCGTCTCCCAAACAAGCGCGCCGTTTTGCCCGCTCCACTGCCCGCAGTCTAACAGCTTCTAGCTCTTCTTGGCGCCTTGACCTGACCTGACCAAAGCCCGCTGGTCCCGCAGAAACTAGCAGAACTAACACACTCACGGAAGCATCATCATCAGACTGGGATTCGCAAAAGCACATGGCAGGCCATGTATGTGGACGAACTAACGCACAAAGCAGGTGAAACAAACAGCCTCCACCGCAAACAGCCCTCTCAGCAGAAGTCGAGCTCGTGCCCACCCCCCCCCCCCTCCGGGGGTGGGGAGGCGGGGGGG
>FTEL01009353.1_pt1 | contig 24752 bp, 16 predicted proteins | sample 1658911 | NCBI WGS metagenome assembly FTEL01 (sample SAMEA3914869, study PRJEB12502) | metagenome | biome: forest; material: soil | place: USA | collected 2012-03-12 | depth 0.1 m
GGCCGGCACCGACGGGGGAGGGCGACGGGGGGGACGAGGCGACTTGTTGGACCAGATGCGACGAGGGCGTCCGGGCGTTTATGGTGAGGCGGCTGGAACGCGGCTCGGAGCCGGGGACGGCGGCAGGGTGCTGCGGCTCGGGAGTGGTGGGGAGGCCAGGCTCCAAGTCGATCTTCATGGCAGAGTCGCTGGGCGGGTCGGAGGCCGGGGTGGTCGGCGTGGCCGGGGCTGGAGAGGTCGGGGAGTAATTGAGGGTCTCGGCGGAGTGGGTTCGGAAGTCGCCGCCCAAAGAGGTGCGACGCCGCTTTCTGGAGGAGAGGTCGCCGTCGTCGAAGGGATTCGGGCGGGTTGAGCAGGGTTCTGAGGAGACGGCGCGTTCTCTCGGGTCGGCCGTCGGAGCTTGAGCCATCGGGCTGGAGAAAGGGAAAGACCTGGGGGAAGGCGGCTTGAGCTCCGCAGACGGGTGAGCTCCGCTCGGGGGAAGCTCAGTGGCAGCTTCTTGATCTCGCCGTTGTTAGCATGTGGTGGTGTTTTGTGATAGGTGCATGGCCAACAAGGTGGGGGTGGATGCTCTTTGGCGGCCTGGAGCCTGCGGGCGCGGTCAAGGTTGTTGCTGGGGGCCAGAGCAAGGGGGGAGGGGAGCGAGGGGGGGAAGGGCTGGCAGGGGGATGAATGGGGAACGGGAGTGCAGCACACCCAGGCTCCCGTTCGGGCTGTTGCTTGGTTCGCGGTCTGTGGGCGAGGCGTGGGTGTTGCCTGTTTTCTTCTGGCTTGCTTCTTGCTTCCGCACGCAGTTGGAGAGCTCAACAGGCAGAGTAGCAGCGCGATTGCCCCGTTTGCCAACCAAAGAAATAGCTGCCCCAGCTCCCGGCGGCGCGCAAGGTGTCGTGTCGTCAAAATGCAGATGGGATTGCGGGCAGACAAAAAAGACAAAGACGACGCACGCAACAGCAGCTTGGCAGTGAACCCCTGTGAGGAATCACGGCAGCCGCGTTGTGCTCTTTTCCTTCTTTCACTCCCCTGCTCGAGGAGCTTGGAGGGGACGGGACTGGGGCGCAGCAGGGTGGGTTGGCGGGGTGGGGAGGTGGGGAGTGCAGGGGATCAGTGGAAGCTCGGCCGTCGGAACCCAGCAGCCCAGCAGCTCCAGCACACACTTGGATGCCAAAAAAGTTGGAGACGGTTCCATCTGGGACTCGGGCGGTCCCAGCTGGGGACTCGCTCGCAGCAAACGGCTCGCAAACGGGCCTGCAAACGGCGGGGCTCTCGACGGCTTCGCAAGCAAGGCTGCACAACAAGAGACGGAAATCGCAGGCTCGCACGGGGGGAATAAGGAACCGAGGACCTACCAGGCGAGAAGCCAACGGCGCGCAGCAGCCTTGAGCGAGAGGCAAGGCAAATCGAGCGGAGGTGGGAGCGGAAATAGCTGGAGGTCGGTTGGGGTTTGGAGAGAAGATTGATGGAAGCTGCTGTTGCGCTTGCTCAAGAATTCAAAATCCATGGAACGGGCAAGGGAGCGGGACGAAGAGGGGGGTTCATGGGCTGCCCGCACGATGTGGGGCTAGTGCAGGGAGGGGCGTGTTTGTAGTGACCAGAGCACTTGGCCCTCGCTCAAGCAGGCAACCAACCGTGCCCTGGGAAGCTGGTCGCTCGGGTTGCCCGGGGAAGGTGAGGGGAAGGGAAGCTGCCAATCTTCAATCAATCGATGCACGTCTTTCGCGTTCCCCCAAAATCGGGCACGCTTGAAGGTCAGGCCTTCTTGGTCTGTGTAGCGGGGGACCGAGCAGAAGCTGTTTCCCTCCCAGCAACTCTTACTTTCTGGCTCGTGGAGCCACTAGTTGGCCAGTGAGTTGCCTGGCCGCCACACACGGAAACCAACACTGTGAGACGGACGGCAGCGTCCCCAGCGGGCGGCTGGGCAGACGTTTCAGCCCTAAATCCAAGACCCACAGCACGTGGAAAGCCCCAAAAGACCCAGCCCAGCGCGCTACTCGCTTGCTACCGTTGATACTGACATGACGTCGTAGCAAGCATTGGGCTGACGGGATGGCCCAGAGGCGACGGATTGCCCCGTCAAGCTGCTTCCCAACCGCAGCCCTGAAGATACAACCCTGGGGTGGTCAGGTGTTGTGCAGAGTTTCTGAAACGGCCGCGGGCTCGCTCCCAGCTGGGAAGCTCACAATTTCTATTCTGCCAACTCCAGGAAAATACATGTCGACATTCGTCTTGGACAAAGGAGACACAGACCTAGCATTTCAACTCACATTCAAGTCGAGGACTCGAGAATCCGCAAATGCACGCTAGATCGCGGCTTTGAGGCTCGAGGGTGGGACCAAGCGTGGGATCGACTGAGGTGCTGTGCGCCACGATCCCTGCCGCTGCGCTAAGTGTTCCCCACAATTCGAGCAACAACCATCTGGGGAGCAAGCAAAAAAAAAACCAAAAAAAAAACATTGAACATTGGAATACAACGAGGGAAACAAGTGAAAAAGTGTCTTTTGCCGCAACACATTATCCCCCTCGATTTATTGCTGCTTGCCATACACACCGCGTGCTATCAGCTGCTTATACCAACACCGCGAGCTTAGAAGAAATTCTCATCAAAAGTTGCCGGGCGACTGCTGTCCACATCTACTTGCGATGGACAAGAAAAGGATCGTGCATACGCTTGACACGCCCTATTCCGCCGTGGAATGGTCAGCGCACCCGTTAAGCTCCATACTTGCTCCGGCCCATCCACTGACGACTCCGAGAAGGCCGCAGATAAGTCAAGACGACCAAGATGCTATTCTAGAGCTATTGTGCCAGTGAGCAGCATCGAGTCCTTCTTCTTGGCCCGCACAGCGTTTTCTAACAACGGTCACCGCACAGACTTTTGGCGCCCCTTGGGGCTCATCGCAGGGCCTTCACTACCCCGTCCAAGGGGAAACGGAAACGGTCCGCAGGAGCTGGCAACTCCGAGACTCCAGCCACAGTAACGCCAACAGGCCCAACCCCCCCCGTACCAGAGCTAGCCGGCTACGTCGACGTAGGCCTCTCCAAGATCTCACGAACCTTGCAAGACATGTCCAGCAAGGCCCCGCCCGACCCAGCTTCAAAACCAGCCCCCTCACCCACACCCAAAGACCCAACCCCCAACGACGACGCCACCAAACCCTACACCGTCGTCTTCGTCGCCCGCGCAGGCCAGTCCTCCGCATTCCACTCCCACTTCCCGCAGATGGTGGCCCTGGCCGCGCGCTCGCAGCCCGCAGACGACGAGGCAGTCAGGCTGGTCGGGCTCTCTAAGGCGTGCGAGGACCGGCTGAGCGCGGCGCTCGGGATCCCCCGGGCTTCCAGCATCGCGCTCCGCGGGGATGCGCCGCAGGCCAAGGGGTTGGTTGACTTTGTGCGCGCGCGCGTGGCGCCGGTCGACGTCGCGTGGCTGAGGGAGGCTCAGGGGGGTGCGGGGTTTCTGGAGACGAGGATTGCGGCTGTTCCGACGAGGATTGGGGTGAAGAAGGTGAAGAGCTCTTGACAGCAGCGGAAGTGCGAGACAGGATCTTCCTAGTTCCTACAAGGACGACGTTGGAGTCCTCCGGGTGCCGCGGGTGGTTCTGGAGTTGTTGGGGGACAGATATCCGCCACGAGTCGCTCGAGAAAAGGCAGGAAGAGCAGGTGGTACGCGTTCTCGGCCAGCATGTACCACCACCACGTTGGAGAAATGCTTCGCAGCACGCCAGGTACACAATCTTTGTTCAACCCGGTCGAATCCTGTCAAATCTGTGCCCCATCTGGTGACACCTCAGCACGAAAATACAGATGATCTTTTTTTCGGGGTCCGCGTTGTCTTGGAAGCCACCGCGGCTTGGGCCGTCTTTGACATCTGGCTTCATGGAAGAGGAGAGGAGAATGCGGGCCTCCCAAGAGCTCCCACTTTTAACTCCAATCCCTGGACAGCCTCGGATCAGGGGGCTAGATGCTGCCGAGCAGCTGTGGCAACCAGGCTTGTGTTTTGTTTACTTTTTGTGCCCCGTCCTCGAAAGGAGTCAGACACAAGGATCTGGGAGGCCACCGCGGTTTCAAACAACGCCCGTCAAAGTTTTGTGGAACGCGATGCGGGGATAGACCCGAGACACACAGGCGACATTCTTTTTGCAAAGCGTAAGAGTATAAGATCTGGTTTGCCAAATAGGCCAGACGCAGCGGCGGCATCTCAGAGTCCGGGCCAAGACCTGGGGGTTGAGGAGAAGACTTGTTTCAGAGACTCGGCCGACAACCGACCGCTGTCTCGGGTGCAGTGAAAGGCGTTGCGTGGCGGCATCTCCCGCTGTCTTACTCTCTGTACCACGTCGTTCGGGAGGAGGCTAGTTCTTGATCGCATTCTTGTTCACAAGTGGATGAGGAAATCTAAGAGTTCCGGGCAGGGAAACCCTACACCGTCTGGTCACTACCCAGTGTGCTGCCCTATGGCGAGACTGCGGTTTCGTATGGGCGAGGACAATGTCCAAGCGCTGTGGCACATACGTACGTCGGTGACTGCGGAACCCCTAAGTCATCAAGTATCGCCTCAAGTCTTGACAGTCCCGTCATTTCTGTCCATGAAAGAAAAAGCAATCCCTCAAGGCGTCCAAGTCCCACGGGTGTCGGGTTATCGGGGACTAGTCGTGCGTCAGCATCGGACTGGGTATCGTGGAGGCACCTGGTTCAAGGTTTTGACTTGGTGTGGAGGGGTAAAGTCGAGTCGATTCAAGCCCGGAACCGAAAGTGGGATTGTCCAGACGCGGAGTGATGCGGTACTCAAAAGAATAAATGGTGTTTTCATGCCCAGCTCCTCCCCCGCCCCCCTTCTCCCCCGGCCCTAGGACCACTCCTCATGCAGAGATGCCAATGCAACCAAATATGCCTAACCCCTTCTGCCCCCTTTTCCCTTCACCCCAACGGATATCAATCTATTCCGACCACAAAGCCCCAACTCCGTTCCATATCCTTACTCCTACACAACCAGCGGCTCTCTGACAACCCCCCATTGAACTCACTTCGAACCCCGTTTAGACCCCTTTTAACCCCGCTTTCAAACCCCCTTTAACCCTCCTTCGGACCCCTTTAACTCCCCTTCAAACCCCCTCCAAACCCCCACCACCTCAAAACCGACTAATCCCCCTCCCAAACAACCACGAAACGACCCAATAAACCGGTACCAACAACTTATTCCTCCACGACATACTCTTGGTCAAGTACGCCCCCCTCCAAACCACCCACGCGACCCACCCGCGCAGCTCATCCGCCTGGCTCTGATGTATCGCCTTCCAGCTGCCCAGATACGTCAACGTCCCCCAGTTCCGAAACCGGAACGGCCTTGCCGCCACCGCTGCGGCACCCCCCTTGTTCAGCTGCTTGGCCAGGTGCTCCGCCTGCTGCGACGCGACCTGCGCCGTCTTGGGGAGGGTCGTGTCGTTCTCCATGACGGCGCAGTCGCCGATGACGTAGACGTCGTCGAGGATCCCGCGGGTCGCGGCGGCGTCTTTTGTCTGCGTGACGGCGCGCAGGTGGGCGTCGGTGACGATGCCGCCGGTGCGGGCGTCGCGGAGGAGGTGGCGCGGGGTGGATTGGCTGGCGGGGGGGTTCGGGCCGGGGGCGGCGAGCTCGAGGGCGGCGAGTTTGGCGATCAGGGGATTGGCCATGAGACCCGTGCTCCAGACGACCAGGCCGGCGCCGACTTCGGAGTCGCCGAACTCGCGGATCTTGATCTTGAGGGCGCCGTGGCGGGTGCCGAGGTTGCCGTCTGCGAGGCGGAGGCGCTGGAGGTGGTGCTCTGTCTTGACGGAGATGTTTTGGCGGGCGAAGGTGTCCATGGCGTATTTGGCCAGGGCCTGGTCGAACATGGGGAGCACCTTGGGGGCGACGTCGTAGACGGTGATGCTGACGAAGGGCATCAGGTCGGGGTACATGGGGGCCAGGTCGTCGCGGATCAGGTCGTTGAGCTCGGCGGCGAACTCGATGCCCGTGGGGCCGCCGCCGACGATGGCAAAGTGCAGGAGCTGGCGCTTGTCGGCGTCGCTGAGGCGGTCGGCCCCGCGCGGATACGAGCATTGCTCGAAAAGGGAGAGGACGCGCAGGCGGATGCGGCGGGCGTCGCCGATATCGCGGAGGAAGTGGGCGTGCTCGCGCACGCCCTCGATGCCAAAGGTCTGGCTGTAGGCGCCGCAGGCGATGACGAGCTTGTCATAGGGGATGTCGATCAGGTCGCCCTTGGGCTTTAAGGGGGCCGTCACTGCCTGTGATCCGCCTGACGGGGCGGGGACCACAGTCTTGCTCGCGGCCTCCTCGGCGGCGTTGGTCTCGACGCGGATGGTCTTGCGGTCAAAGTCGATGGCGTCGGCCCAGCCCTGGTAGAAGCCGATGCCAGACAGGCGGCGGACGGGTTCCAAGATGGTGCGGAATTCGAGGGTGCCGACCGAGGTGGAGGCTAGGAGGGGGGTGAAGACGAAGTAGGAGCGCGGAGAGACGATGACACGCTCATACTTGGCCGGGTCCAGCGTGCGGGCGAAGCCATAGCCCGCCCAGCCGGACCCCAAGATCACGACCCGGTCCTTTCGAGTGTCCTTGCCTATGTCCGGGGTGGCAGGGAGGTTAGCCAGGGAATGGTCACGCAGCGGAGATGGAGAAGGGGGGAACAGGCTCACCTCGCCCAATACTGAAACTTCGTACGGGTGAGCATGATGGGATGACGGCCGCTTGAGGTAGGCTGGGGAGTCCTAGCCCAAGCCCCCGAAGGGAGGCTTTTGAGGAATGTGACAATAATGTGGGCATGGCGCCAAGTTCAGGGTCACAGACAATCAAGTGTCACGCAGGGCAAGGACCACCACAGCCCGGCCTGGGCCACGCAAATTATAAGCCATGCTGGGAGTCATAACGGAGTCGACTTCGGATAAGGCCGGCGCGGGCCGAGACCAGGACCCCGTTGATGTCATGGGAGCGTCTGTGGTCAGCCACGGGGACCACGGGGGAGGCGAGCAAGTGAGAGGGCGGACAAGGAGGGAGAGGTCTGGTTCCCGACAGGCGCCGAGGGATCCCGCCGCCCGTCCGCCGTTGAATGGTTTTGAAACACCGAGACCGCGGCAAAGGCAGAGTGGTAGTACCCGTTTTCCGTGCTCGTGACATGGAGATTTGGACTGATCCACCTTGCAGGAGGGCTTTTATTGCCTCCCCCCACAGCTGGGCGGCCGAGCTGAGTGAGATGCGCGGTTGTCGCCCCCCACCTGAAGACGTGGATGTGGATTGGGAGAGGTTCGAGACGCAGGCCGAAGAGCTGGCCCGGTTCGGCATGTGGCCTGTGCCCGGCTCGGGAAACATCGGGAAGAGGAAGACGAGGATGAGATGGCAAGCTCAGTCAGTCATATGGAGCAGGTATTTGCATTATTTTTGGGCTGTGCTGGCATTTGTGAGCAGCGGATTCCTTGCTGACAAGAACACCATATCCCCTCAGATGGTATTTGTTCTTCTTTTGCATGGAGGGGTAAGCAAGGAGGTGGGAAGCGGGGATGTTGAGAAACAAAGGCCTCGAAGTGCGTCATTGCCAAGTGGGGGCAGGGTTGGGGTTAGCTGTGGGAGGGGGTGCTGGATTGTTTGGTTTCTGGCTAACTATGTAGCATGACAGACACCAGCTTTGTCATTCGTCCACAACCTCCATGTCCAGGTTCCTTAATCATGGGAGCTCATGAGACAACCAGGGGCACTGCATTGGACGACACAAGCGCGTTCCAAAAACACGACTGGCTGGTGTTTTCAGAATGCACCACGATGCCGAGGGCGATTCCAACACAACAAGCGCGTGGAATCCCCTACTCCACTCCCCCCATCCATCCCAATCAACATGAGCGGCGCCTTTGTGTTCTCGGCCGGACACACAGTGCCACTCTGTCAGATAACCAGTGAGATAGTCACCTCGCTGCAAAGTTAGTTAGCTCAGAGGCCCAGAGAAAATGATCGCCATTGCCAGACCCTCATCTTGATGCCCGAAGGCAGCTGTTTTTGCCCCTGTGTTGCCCGGCCAAACGGGTTGCATTGGCGGGCGCCATGGCTGCAGCATCATGGCGCCGCTCATGGCTGGGTGCAGTGATGGTCGACCCAGGCACCTCGTACACTCGAAACAGGCAATCATTGTCTGAGGCGCCCTGATTGGCCCGCTCCCGCGCACGACCAGGGCTGAGCCGCAGGAAGCGGGCTGGGCGATGGCAGGTTTTGGCCCAGAAGGCGGCCAGGAACGGCTGCGTGCTGCGGGGTTGCCCCAGCAACTGCGCCGACTTGCGCACAGGGGGCCGCCGTCCTTGTTTACTCCCCCGCGGCCAATCAATGCACTGCCTCCTCTGTCGCACCGCACCAAGAGGGACGGGGCTGCTCCCTTAAACACCACAAATCCAGAATTCCGGCGTCAGTGCCACCGCCGTTGATCTCACGGTTGTCACCTACGTTCTCTGGCCTCTCCAGAATCGGCGTCTGGATCTTGCTGCTGGGCGGTTGTGGCCGACCTTTTTTTTCTTTTTTTTTTCGCAACCACCACCCCATTGTCCACCCCGTTGTCCCCCCAACTTGCCAACCTTCCTAGACCTTGGGAAACCAGTGTTTGCGACAGCGCATTTCTGGTCGCTTTGCAAGGCGCCCGCAGCTCCTTCACCTTCTTCTGCCCTGCCACAGCGCAGACACACGGACAACAGAGCGCGCAACCGAGACAGCCAACGTTACCCCGCCACGCCATCGACCGAGTGTCGATAGCTCTGCGCGCGCCGAGCATGTCATCCGAGGAGCCAGTAAGTTGAGTCCTGGCCGCCGCAGATCATGGCGTTGCCCTCTCCCGCCCTCCACCGCCCTCCTCTCCCCGCCTCCACTCTCCCCGACCCTTCCCCGCGCTCCTTTTATTTTGCTCTCCACTCGACCTCGCTTCTAACGCAGCACCCCTCCTCCTCCCAGGTGCAGCCTCTGCGCCTCTCCAAAAACAGCACCATGTCGTCGCCCGCAAAGGCGCCCAGCGCATTGCCGCGCGCCCTCTCCGAGATCTCGCCCACCGAGAAGCGCCGGAATTCGCCAAGCTGGAACCAGACCACAAAGGTAAGACATGCGCGCGCGCCACACTCGCCCTCCCCGTCTCCCTCTGCCAGGTAGCCGAGGGGCCGCAGCCAGACTGACTCTTGTTGTGCCACGTGCCAGAAAATGACCCTCACCGACTCGTCGCCCTTCCAGTCTTCGCCCTTGGAGAACAACACCACATCGCCGCGCATGTTCTGGCAGAACCGCAACAGCTTCAACCGCTCCGGCTCACCCACCCCGGCCCGGCGCTCCTCTATTGAGCGCCTGCAAAAGGCCTCGCGTGTCAAGAACAGCAACATCCTGGCCCTCGAGCAGAAGCAAGAGTACGACCCGACCCGCGTCCCTCATGTCGAGCGCCCCCTGGCCAAGGTCCAGGGCAACGCCTTTGGCGGCACCGGCGCCGCAGGTCTTCGCTCCGAGAGCCGCCCGCTCGGCCACCACAGGAGTGAGAGCAAGACCAGCGTCCCGATCCTGAGCCCCTCCAAGTCAGCCCCGCTACCCCAGATGACCTCCCCCGTGCGGCCCGTGACACCAAGCAAGGACCAGCCCTCGCCCTCCAAGTCGTCGCTCTCGTCGAGCCGCTTCAAGAGCAGCTTCGACCCGGAGACGGGCACCTGGTCCGAGGTGTCGGGCGATGAGCGCAACCTCCCCGAGGGCAAGTCTCTGCACCGCCACCAGAAGAGCGTCACATTCGACGCCGCCCCGCCCCAGGTCAACGAGTACGAGATGGCCACCCCGGATCTCTCGTCCATCGGCAGCAATTCGCGAGAGGGCAGCTACGACTCCGAGGAGGACGAAGATGACGACGATGACGACGACCACTACATGCTCCACGACGGAGGCGACCCGGACGACAGCTTCGACGCCTCTCTCGAGGACCTCGAAAAGACCCCAGTCGTCGGCCCAGATGATTGGAGGCAGGGCAGCCACGATGATGACCCCTTTGAGAAGAGCCCCGCGCCCGAAGACCTCCCGCCCATGCGTCGCCCGCTGCACCACCGGACGGACTCGTCCAACTCGAACGGTGAGAGCCGGCCTCTGCCCCCCCTGCCGGGCATGATGGGCGGGTCCGCCGCCAGGAGCCTGCCTTCTCCTCCGCACGCGTCCGACGCCAAGTCCGAGACGCAGAACATCGGAACCGGCAGGATGCCCCTCGAGGAGCGCCTCAGGCTCATGATGCTCTCCGACGATGGCAAGTCCGCCGCCGAGCAGCAGCGGGAGCGCCGCATGAGACGCGCCGGCACCCGCGAGCGCGCCGAGAGCCATACCCCCGAGCGCGAGAGCAGGAGCCCCAGCGTCCACCCTCCTTCGGACTACGAGGAGGAGGACACCATCGGCGAGCTCTCGGGCCTCGAGGAGTACCAGCTGCCGCCGCGCATCTCGCGCGAGTCCATCCTCCGCCGTGTCAACGGTGCCAAGCCGTTCGAGCGCGAGTCCGACTATCGCTTCTCGTCGCCGCTCGGCCCCTCGTCGCCCGAGCACGCCCTCCCGTATGATCCTGATGTGGCCATCCCCAGCACCGAGGACTCTCTGATGATGGATGATGACGAGTCGGACGAGGGCAGCGTCATCATCAAGCGCGACCTGGAAGAGAAGGACTTTGACGTTTACGAGATCACCGACATGTACCAGGAGCCCGAGAGGCTCGACATTGATGAGATCGATGACTCGATCGACGAGGGCAAGCGGACCTCGGATGACGACAGCGCCAGCCAGTACTCGGACCCTGAGGAGCCTCAGCATACCGAGACACGCGACTCTGAAGAGGACCACGTGTCTACGCCCCGGCCTGCCTCTCCGGCTGATGAGCCCGAGGTGGCTGTCGAGGGCGAGGCATCTCCTGCCTCGTTCAAGCTGTCGGGACGGCTCGATGAGGCCGCCTTCACCAGCAGCTTCAACTCGTGCATGCTGGCCAAGCCTGAGGAGCCCGAGCTCGCTGCCGAGCCCGAGAAGTCGAGCATGACTGATGGCCGGACCTCTCTCCAACGGCCCTTCACTCCTGAGCAGCAGCTCAACCGGTCGCTCACCAAGCCCGAGTACGACGGGTCGGGCTGGGGCGAGCCCGAGGATGCTTATGATGAGCCGGGCACTCCCGACTCCGTCATCCACCATCCTATCCTGCCTGGCAGCGAGGAGGAGGCAGCCCGCCACTCCCCCGCAATCCCCGAGCAGCTGGCGACCATCAAGTCTGCCTCGGGCTCCAAGCTCAAGACGCGGCCTTCGGCCACCCCCTCGGATCTCGCAGCCATGCGCGAGGCCCGCCGCCAGGTCAGCCGCGAGGTCCCGCCCATCCCTGAGCGGCATCGCAGCCGCCTCTCGCGCGGCCCAGACGGCGAGCTCGTCCCGACGGACAGCGACTTCCTCGAGCGCCACCCGAGCTTCAAGAAGAGCAGCCTGACGCTGGATCTCGACCTCGGCCTCAGCCTCGACCAAGACTTTGACCGTGTCATTGAGGCGCAAAAGGTTGCGTTTTCCCAAGTTCCTTTACTCCAACCCTCAGCGACCGCAGCCAGTCTGTTGTTCCAAGCGGAACAGCAAGCTGCGGAAGACCAAGACTTGACCCATGCAGCACCAGCTGCTACTACAGACAATCAGAGCACTAACATATCCCAACGCAAACAGCGCGGCTACCTGATGCGCCAGAACACCAAGATGGTGACAGCCAGCGACAAGGACACGGACGACCTCCGCGGCTGCCGCTCGGCGGGCAACTCGCCCATCAAGCCGGCCCGCCCGCAGTCGTGGACCGTCGAGCCGTGGAGCGGCGGCCAGCGCAAGCGCAGCATCCGCAAGCGGCACCCGGTCACCGGGCCCGTCCCGCCCCTGCCCGGCCAGGAGAGCAACGCCGCGGCGCTCGGCCAGGTCAACGAGGAAGACATGGCCGTCGAGCTCGCCACCGAGGAGAGCGGCGAGCGCGGCCGCCTCTTTGTCAAGGTCATGGGCGTCAAGGATCTTGACCTGCCAATTCCCAAGAGTGAGTTGAAATCCGATCCCCAATATCTCACGTACAATCCCGCTGACCTTCCTCCCAGATGAACGAACCTGGTTCAGCCTGACCCTCGACAACGGCGTGCACTGCGTGACAACCGCCTGGCTCGAGCTAGCCCGCAACGCGCCCATCGGCCAAGAGTTCGAGCTCGTCGTGCCCAACGACCTCGAGTTCCAGCTCACCCTCAACGTCAAACTCGAGAAGCCCGCCCCCGTCCCCATCTCCAAGAAAGCCCTCCCCTCCCCCACCAAGGCCGGCAAGCCCAAAACCTCCACCTTCAGCCGCGTCTTCGCCTCCCCCAAGAAGCGCCGCGAGATGGAGCAGCGCCAGAAACAACAAGAAGAGGAAGACCGCCTCGCCGCCCAGCGCGACGCCCACGCCCGCCAGCTCATGATCAAGGCCTCGCAGCACCCCTCGGCCTGGGACCTCCTCTCCCCGCTGGCCGCCGAGGACGGCAGCTTCGCGCGCGCCTACGTCTGCCTCAAGGAGCACGAGCCGCGCTGCTTCGGCCGGCCGTACCTGGTCGACGTGGCTGCCTTCAACGAGTGGGCCACCGAAGAAGCGGCGTTCGCCTCGAGCGTCAAATCCAAGCGCGGCACCACCCCCGGCGGCACCGCCCCCGGGGCCAGCGGCCTGGTCGGCGGCCCGATCCGCCGCGCGCCGTACAAGATCGGCAAATTGGAACTCCAGCTCCTCTTCGTCCCGCGCCCCAAGGGCTCCGTCGACGAGGACATGCCCAAGAGCATGAACTCGTGCATCCGCGAGATGAAGGCCGCCGAGGAGCGGCTCGCCCGCTCCTGGGAGGGCCACCTCAGCCAGCAGGGCGGCGACTGCCCGTACTGGCGGCGGCGGTACTTCAAGCTCGTCGGGGCCAAGCTGACGGCCTACCACGAGGCGACGCGGCAGCCGCGCGCGACGATCAATCTGGCCAATGCGAAGCGGCTGATTGATGACCGGCGGGCGTTGACGGAGAAGGAGACAACGGGGAGGGGGGGCAGGAGGAGGAGGAGCGCGTTTGCGGAGGAGGAGGAGGGGTATATGTTTGTGGAGGAGGGGTTCAGGATTCGGTTTAACAATGGGGAGGTGATTGATTTCTATGCGGACTCGACGGAGGACAAGGAGGGGTGGATGAAGGTCCTTGCCGAGGTCATTGGCCGCGACAGTTTGGGGTCGGCCGATGGCGGGTTGTCCGCCGCTGCGGATGATCTTGCCGGTGGCGGCAGCCGTATGAAGGGCAAGTGGTGCGAGCTGGTGTTGAAGAGGGAGGACACACTCAAGAAGAGGGCGGAGGGCCGTAGGGTGCACTCGCGCACGAAGAGCATGTACGTGTAAGTGCTACCGTACCTGGCCGGGGCTGGCCTGGCTTTGGGGAGAGAGGATGCCGGGCGGGGCGCGCGCGGGGGGGGGTGTTTTTGACGAACGAGATATGATGATGCCGGGATGTTGTGTGTTTGGTGACGAAGTTTGGCGTGGTGTTGGGGAAGGGGACAGCGTCAGGGATCGGGTAATCATGTGGAGTTTTGTTGATTGTTGTTTGGAGTATAGGGATGAGGGTAGGGGGAGGGATCGGGATGGATGGATGGATGGATGGATGGGATGGGATGGGATGTATGGGAACAATATGGGCACATGAGGTTTTGGCCAGCACACACAACCACCACCAACGTGCTGGCTGGCCATCCTCTCGCTACCTTTTTTCCTAGTTTATTTCTTTTCACCTTCTTTTTCCCACCTTTTCCGCCACGCGGGGACGTCGGGTCCTCACACTCATCTCTCTCTCACTCTGTCTTCCTCTCTCTTGTCAGAGTAGCAAGCCTACCCTGTCTTGTGGGTGTGTTTTTTCTCCTGTATGTTTGTGTGTGTGTGTGTCCGGGCTTCTGGGTCTGGAGTTGGGGTTTTGTCACTTAGTCTTCTTTGCTTTTAATTCATTCTGCGCAGACTCTAAACATTCTGGTCTCTTTCTCCTGTGAGGATGGGAGGGCGAAGAAGTGAAAAAAGGTTGACTCGGGTTAGCCAAGACTGGGGGAGGACTTCTGAGGTTGGGGCAGGGTGATGATCCGGAGGGAGTCTTCATCTTCTGTTGCGTGTCGAGTTTAGTATTTTCCTTGTATGAAATGCATTTGCGATTGATCTGGCTCTCCCGAATGAGTGACTTGGTTGATGACAAGCCTTGATATGATGTTGCGCTGAGGGTGTGCTCAACAGCATAGCATGCCTTGGGCGCACAAGTGGACTTCGGGAGAAGGATTTGTTGCCATGGCTTGTATTTCACCCAGATAGTTACTCTTCCTGTTGCTGGTTCCATGCTACACACTCGGCCAGCGTGACACCACTCCCTCCAAAGCAGTCCAGGGCGCTTCCAATAGTCAAATCCACCCTGCCGCCGCTTAGTTCCTTTACCTTTTCCAGGTCCTCAAGGTTCCGGCCCCCGCCGGCGTAGGTGACTGGGATGCTGCACCACTGTGCCAGCTTCTCGACCAACTTCTCATCAATACCCCTCTGCAGGCCCTCGTTGTCGGCCGCGTGGATGAGGAACTCGGAGCAGTATGGCTCCAGGCGCTTGATGGACTCTGGGTGGGTGAGGTTAGAGGGGAGACGATGGCACGGATAAGAGGTAGTCGAGTTACCTTCGCACACCTCCATGTCGGTGATGGTCTGCCACTTGTCCATGGCGACAAACCAACGGTCCTCGCCCTGGCGCCGGCAGCTGAGGTCGATGACGAGCTTGTCCTTGTCGCCGTCCAGGGCGGCGAGGACAGCATCAAGACGCGGCTGGGAGAAGGTGCCGCTGGGGAACAGGAAGGAGGTGATGATGACCTGAGGGGAGGGCGTGGTCAGTTAGTGAGAGGTCCACAAAGCTGAAATATAGGGCTCTCGAGCAAACCTTCTCAGCTCCCGCATCGATCCACTCCCTCGCGTTGGTGTCGTTGATGCCGCCGCCGACCTGCAGCCGGCCCGGCCACGCGGCCAGGGACTCCTGGGCCGCCTCCCGGTTGCCCGGGCCGAGCATGATGACATGGGCGCCGGTGAGGGCATTGTCCCGGTAGAGGCGCGAGAAGTGGGCGGGCGGGTGCGGCGACACAAAGTTTGTCTGCAGCGACGCCGTCTTGCTGTCCAGCGTCCCGCCCACAATCTGCTTGACCTGCCCCGCGTGGAGGTCGATGCAGGGCCTGAAGCGCGTCATCTTGGGCGATGATGAGTTGTGTGACCTTTGATTTTCAGCAACACCAGCAAGGGCCCCCTATCAGGCTTGTTTACAGCAGCTCTGGTGGATGTGGTTTGGCGGGGCAGTCACTGACTCCCTGAGCTGCCCTGAGCTGCCAAGGGCTGCCCTGGAGGGGCGGGCTTGGCGGCGCGATAAGATAAGCCCAGCCATCGAGGTTCTGGAAATTTTTGGCCCAAGCAAGCTGCTGTCCAGGCTCCGTTTCTCTTCCCGTTTGCGACAGCCAAACCACACCACCAAGCTCCCGACTGCAGAGACCCCGACACAGTCCTGCGCGATGCCGAGCACGTTGGGCAAGCGCAAGTCGCGCCCCGTCGAGGAGGAGCCCGACTCAGTTGCCGATGCCCAGGAACTGCTGAGGCGGCACTTTGAGGCGCGGTTCAAGCCCCTCGCCGTCGCCGCACGCGCCGCACCCAACAAGCCCGCCGCGGCCTCCGGGAGGAAGCCTGCCCGGGATGACAGCCAACTCGATGACGACGACAGCGATAGTGATGCCGACGCGGGGCACTCTGGCTCGGATTGGAGTGGTGTTTCGAGCGAAGACGATATCGAGGAGGACGACGAGGACGAGGACGACGATGATGGTATGCGCGCCAAAGCCTAGACCTTTTGATTTCCCCCGACTCTTGCTGAGACGAGCCCAACCAGAATCCCACGTTGTCGAGGTAGTCGACCACACCTCAACCGCCTCGGCAAATGCTCCGTCAATGAGCAAACGAGAGCTCAAAGCCTATCTCGTAAGCCCCCCACAAGAGCCCCCCTCCAAACGCCGCACGCCCAAGTTTATCCCCCGAGATTTGCTGACACTCCAGCGGCCCAGTCATCTCGCCCCCCTGACCGCAGCCGATCAGCGGCGCAGGCCATCACCAACCCGAAGAAATCGCCAACCGACTCAGACCAGCCCGAGGACAGCGCCGCCTTCCTTGCTAACGACCTCGCCCTGCAGCGGCTCATTGCCGAGTCCCACATCCTCTCCGCCTCGGGCGCAAACGCCTCTCACTGGCAGTCCCAACACGCCGCCGGCACAGCAACCAACACCCGGGCCTTTGCGGCCGGCCGCACTGCCCGCAAGACCACCGACATGCGCGTGCAGGCCCTGGGGGCCAAGGAGAGCATCCTCAGCCAGGCAAAGATGCCCATGTCCATGCGCAAGGGCATCGTGGGCGCCGCCGCCACAAAGGAGGACCGCAGGAGGAAGGAGGCGCGTGAGAACGGCATCATTCTCGAGCGGGAGGTGAAGAAGGCCAAGACGACCAAGAAGAAGGGCAGGGGCGAGAGGCCCGTCGATCTGCCGGCCGTCGGGAGGATGCGCGGCGCCGAGCTCAGGGTCAGCGCACGGGAGGTGAAGGCCATTGCTGCCTCGGTGAGGGGGCCCGTGGGGAAAACGAAGAGAAAACGGAGGTGATTGCGCCTTGCCTGTGCTGACACAGCCTGCAACCGCACAATGGCCTCGCATTCCCGAGCCTTATTTTGGAGGCTGCATTTTTTCCACAATGATGCCTTGGCGGATCTTGGACAACGCCGCCTCGCGCCTCACTCCTCACCATGGAGGAAGAGACGAACAATCCTTCCGTCATCACGGCTCGCAAGATCCCCATGCCTCGGTCCCGGGGACTTCAGCTCCTCCCGAATCTCAACTGCCAGAAGCTCAGACCTTGCCGTTCACGACGGGGATGGCAAACAAGCTTTCTGACGGCCAGGTCATGAAACAACTCTATTCTGACCCTGACCGCCCGATTTGGCCCGGCCTGGCTCTACAACTTCAGCCACTCTACGGGCCGCTAGCCAGCGGGACCATATTCAGGCACGGCGGCCATCGACGGGCCGGGTCAGGAGTGGCTGGGCCATGCTCCCACAGTTTTGCCAGGAAGAGGAGGCTGCCTTGTTGCTACCGGCTGACAGTGGTTGATGTTACACCTCTTCAGCCATGCCTCCAGCCCTTGGGTGAGTGCACCGCATCTCAGGCACGTAGGCTGAGAGGGGACAAGCGATCGCAGCGGGCTGTCATCCAGCAACCACGCGGCACGCAGCCGAACAAATTCCAGCCATCGCGGTTGGCCGAGAAGGATCGACCCGTGTTTGCTGATGGCGGGCGTGCATGCATTGCATGGTGGTAGATCTGTGTAGCATAGGGACGACCCCCGTTCTGCGGACACTGTGTTGACAGTCTGGAGCGAGCATGCTTGAATATACACCCACGATACCTATTGCTCCCATTCTGCGCACATAACCCTCTCCTACCATAGTAGCTGTTGGCACAACACGATCCCCACAGCCCGATCCCCTCCACAGTAAACCTCGCCCAACCGGTCTGACCCCAAGGCACGCAACCAGCGCACAAACAGAACACGCCACCCCCAAGCTTGCCAGCTGTTGGGGAACTCAAACCTGCCGACCAGCGGCCCAGCCATGCCGCACACCCGGAGCCGCGGCGCATCCATCCGCCGATCTCGATCGGGCAGGTTGGATGTGGATGTGGATGTGGATCGTCGTGATGTGCTGGCTGGGGGACGGCGGATCGTGACACCATCTGCAAGCAGAGGAAGCGGGAGAGTGGGTGATGGACATTGGCATCATGCGTTGAGACACGAGAGAGCTTTAGATGGGTAGATCTTATTCGAACACACTCAACTTCATGGCAAGGTTGGTGCTGTTTAACACCAGGTGCATACTTGATTGAAACTTGGACTCATCCTGGTCTAAACTCTGCCGTTATCAGACCAGAACCACGAGAGCACCAATTGTTTACCTAAGAGAGTACGAATCAAACTTTGCATTCGCCTGGTATCTCTCTCCCACTGCAGTGAGTGTGAGGCTCGCCGCGCTTGTAGCTACATATATCAATCAACAGAACCGCACCGCACACAAACCAAGAAAAAGAAAAGGCACACCAACATGAGAAACAGAGCGAGAAGACACAAAAAAGTTATATATATACACGAGTCTCTTGCTCATACGCCCTTCTTCTTCTTCCGCCCGTCAGATCATATCCAAACCGGCCTCATCTCTCTCCAAGCGCATGAACAAAAAGCCTCTCTCTTCATCATCTCTTTCCCTACTGCGTCCCCCCAGTCTTCTAACGTGATCCTCCTTTTTCAACACCGCAATGCTTACACGGGGCGATTCTCGAAATATTCCTCCAAGAAATCGCCGCAGAACAAATGAAAACAAAAAATGACGCGAATGGTACACCGCTAAAACACTTTCAATGTTGTGTGTGTTGTGTGTGTGTGTGTGATTGGACTTGGAAATCCATAGAATGAACCCGAGGAAATGGAAAAAAAAATGACACAAGAGAAAAAACGATGTGCCCCATCCGAAACGGACGTGGAAGAAGAGTATAAAGGGTGTGCCCAAGATTCCGAGATCCAAAGGCCGAGGCGAGCGTCTGGTGCCTTTCGAGTCACTCCACAACCAGAACCCCCACTATCAGGTTTCCGCGTTCCCAGTTAAATTACGCCAGACCCCCCGAGTTAATGGCGTGGGGTTGGCTCATCGTCATGGGCATGCTGAGCGTCTGGAGGCTGTTGAACGTTTGTGTCTGCCCCATACCCGAGTTGCCAGACGGGACGCCGTTGGAGGAGGCGTTGTTGCTGTTGCTGAGGGCCGCGTCAAGCGACCCGGCAACGTAGCCGCCCTCCGAGGTCGGCGACGCGTCCTCGAGCGAGTCCATCTGGTCCTCGCCAGAGTACTGCTCCTCCTCCTCGCCCGAGTTGAAGCTGCCCTCGGCGCCGTCGTTGCGGTCATGCGTGCGCTTGTGCCTGCGGGGAGACAGCTTGTTAGTCCCTTATTCATCACAATTGATACATTCTGGTCGTGGTGGGTGCGTGTTGTGCAGTGTTGTTGTGTTGTGACATGTTGGCGAGAGGTCTTCATGTGGTGAGGGTATGATGAGGATATGGTTCGCTCTTGGCGTGCCACTTGCGCAACATTGCTGCTCAACTTCCCAATTGTCGACTGACAAAGAAAGGAAATGATACACCAAGGAAATGAGGGGGCATACTGGGCTAGGTTGTCTGATCGGGAGAACGCCTTGCTACAATAAGGGCATGTGTAGGGTCTTTCTTGGGTGTGTGTCCTCACGTGTCTGGAAGGTTTTGGTCAGATACACCGGCGGGTGGCATGTTGACAAATGAAACAATATTCTCAAGTCTTACCGCTTCAGGTGCTCCAATCTCTTGAAGAGACGGCCGCACGAGGGGATGGGGCAGGTGTGTGACTTTTGGGGATAGGGGCCAAGTTCCATCACGGTGGCAGAGCGGGCCCTGCGCACCACGTTGGGACCACCGTGCATCAGTGACCGCTGGTCATTCAGGGGACCAAGCTCGTCGCCCGGCAACGGAGAGTAGTCATGCTGATGCAGACCCATGGGGCGGAGGGCAGGGCTGCCTTCTACTGTCGACAGCGGGGTTCCGTGGCGGGAGAGATCGAGCACCTCCTTGTGCTGCTGGCTGCCCAGGGGCATGCCCGGGTTGCTGTACGTCAGGCTCGGCGGCGAGGTGTCGCCAGACTCCTCACCCTCGGCAACGGGGCCGACCGAAGCGGACACCGATCTCCTCAGGTCCGAGGGGCGGTGAGTGGCCGAAGTGGCCGCCGCGATGGCAGCAGTCGTAGCAGACAGCGAAGGGGGGATGGACGAGCGCCGCCTCCTTTGCTTGTAGGTCGGCGAGCCCTCAATCACCGACGAGTACACGTTGTTCGACGGGTACGTCCGGGGGTACGAAGGGCCTGAGAGGTTTGAAGGCGGGAGGTGGATCATGCCGTTGAGCGCGCCAACAGGCCCAAGGTGGTCGGGGATGGCGCTGTACAGGCCGGTCTCCTCGTTGGCGATGTAGGCGGGCTCGCCACCAATGGCGAGGGCCTGCTGGGGGGGCGTCAAGGGCTCGAACGAGATGCCCCGCTGGCTGTACTCGTCGTAGTGAGACGAGACAAACGAGGGCGCGGGCGAGTACTCGAGGCCGAAGGCAGGCATCGACGTGTGGCGCTGGTGCGTTTGGCTCATGGGGACACCGTTCTGGTTGTACTGAACGCGCGGGAAATCAGGCTCGCGCTTGATCATGGGCTGAGGCGGGGGAATCGACGAAGCCATGGCCATGGCTCCGTAGGGCGCCATGGCGTCCATGCCCTCGGCTATCGGGGTCATCGTCTGGGGCATCGGAGCCATCGACTGGGGCACGGCCTGGGGCATCGGCTGGTGCATCATCTGCGGCGGCGGCATCGAGTCGATCGGGGCCATCACCGGGGAGGTGGTTTGCTGTTGGGAAAAGGCAACGGGCTGCGGGTTGAAGGACGACGAGTTGGCCTGCTGGGCCTTGGTGAGCTGCTCGTAAAGCGACTGCGACGAGTCGAACTGGAACGAGAGCGCCGGCTCGCTGACAGCCATGGTGGTCGCCTCCTGGCCCATCTTCTCGCGCTTCAGATCCCGCTCGAGGGCATCGAGGAAGAGCCTGTCGTGGGGTACGCTGTACCAGTAGAAGACCTTCTGCTTCTTTTGCGTGCGGATGCAGTTGTTCTTGTACAGGAAGTCGAGGAAGCCGCTCTTGGGCTCCTCGAGGGTGGCGTCGGTTCCCGACTTGAGGTTGCGGAGGTCCGAGAAGATACCCTCCTCAAACTTCTTGGAGTTCTTCACGGGGCGCCCAAACGCCTGGAAGCGGAAGGAGAGACATCGGACGATGTCGGTGCCGGAGATGTGGAACAGGTTGTTCCAGAGCACGCACGAAACGTACTCGCCGGTCGGAAGAAGGAACCGTCGAATGTATTGATCGGGCGTCCAGTCAACTGGCGCCGAAAGGAGAAAATATTTGACTGCGGGCCTCGGTTAGCGACATGCATCCGCGCATTGCGCCTGCACCATCTCTCCCGCGGAGGCTGGTGGTGTGGTGCGGTACTCACGATTGTCGACTTGTTGCAGAGCTACCTGAGCATCCTGTGGAAGGGATTGCTGAGCCTCGGCGCTCAGCATAAACGTCTCTGGGATTTGTTGGCCGGCCATTGTTGCATTCTGTGGGTACATAGTAGCGCGCGCGGCCCGGAGGTGATCGAGCCGCGAAGAGGCGGCGGTTTGTCGTCGGAGCTCTCTCGAACTCAGTCGACGAGGTGGGGGGTGAGAAGGTCAGAGAGGTTGGCGACAGGAAGTCGGGAGAGTCAACACAGTTGATATGCGGCCTTGGAACCCAGCAAGGCAGGGGATGTGTGAGGGGGAGGGGGAGGACTGCGTGAAAACAGTTCCCAAAGCAGAAACAGGGCGAATCAATCGTCCAGGACAGCGAGCGGGTTGCAACCAGAACGCCGATCTGGCCGGTTCGTGTTCTTAGGCGCCGCCTGCGAACAGATGCCGATTTAATGTGAGAGCGTGTGTGTGTTGGTTAAAAGGCGAGATTTCCGAGGCCAGCCCGTGACGTGGGAAATTTGCCCAACCAATTCAACCCTTTCCTCGGATTGCCTCAAGCGAACGGTACGGGGGGGGCGGTAGCCAGGCAGCGCTGTGGGAGAAGCTGTCCCGTGCAAAGGGCGAGCCCTGTCTGGTCGTCGGGGATGCGACGGGATTGCTCAGTCGGCCGCGCGGGCGGGTCGGTGCGGGCGACAGCAGGGTCGTCGGGGTCGCTGCGTGTGCGTTGGGGCGCGATGGAGACGGAGAGCGACGGGAGCGATGCGCGCTGACGGGCAATCGGGCGGGAAACAATGGGCGAATGGGATTATAGCGCTGGGCTGAACGAAACGAAACTGATCAAAGGATACCCAGGTATCGATGTCTATCAAACATGCGCCGCGAGCTGGTCGACAGGGAGGAGTGCGGCGATGGACGGAGGCTGCGACGCGAAATGTCTGACGGCTCTTTGACGGGGGAGGCTGCGCGGTCGCGAGGGGGCGTCGGCGGAGCGATGCGATGATTGTCGCTGAGATCTTGATCCGAAGTAGAAAAAAAAAAGTTGAGCACCGGGCGGGACCTAGTGCAGCAAAAGACGCAATGCACGATGGAGCAGGAGAAGGGAAGATGCGGACCTCCTGCGGACACTAGGGGAAGAGGAGAAGGGGGCAAAGAAGGGGAAGTCTTGGGAGAAGGGGATCGTGAGATAGGGCGAGGGCGAATGGGTGGGCGGCCCCGGGGGGTTTAATGACTTTGCTCGGGCCCCAGGGATCCCAGGGCTCCCAGGGCAGCGCCCGCCAATGACCGCCGTCCCTCACGACTGCGAAAAGTGGGCCCGCGCAGTGCTCGAAGGGCTCTACCCAGCGGGAAGGGGGGCGCGCTAAAAAAGCACGAGCCCACAACCGCATCTCTGCTGCTGCAGCGCCGAGGGGGCAGCAGGAGCAGGAGCCAGCAGCAGCAGCAGCAGCAGCAGCACCCACCACCACACACCAACAGAGCAGAGCCTACATCCACACCAAGCAAGCAAGCTCGCGCTCAAGCCCAATGCGCCCTTCTTCGTCCGACTTGGGTGCTCGTCCGGGCATGGCAATCTCCAGGGGTCCGCCGAGCGACGGCGGTCGAGACGCCCTGAAGATCCATCCATCCTGGGTGAGGAACTGACTGACTGCCGCATCAGCAACGGCCCATGGAAGCAAGCAACCTGACTGACATGGAAGACGGGCATGAGGAGACTCCTCCTCTAAGCCTGGCCTGGCTGGAGGGAACAACCACGACTCGAGGCCCGGCCCCTGTCGGGTCGTGCAGAGACCTTCCCTGCTGGAAAAATGGCGCGCAATGACATGCCTGCCTTGTGTGTCACCCTATTACCCAGCAGCTGCTGAGTCGGGGCGCTCCGTTGTCTCCGTCCCACAAACCTTGTTGGTTTTCTACACGGCGGCCTTCCCGCCCGCTCGCACGTCCCGTTCTGTCTGTCTGTCTGTCCGCCCTGCCTGTCCGTCCCGGCCGGATGGCGATTCCCTGGGATCTTTTTTCCGTTTAGGGACCGACAATGATGCTGGGGGCTCGGCGATGCGCGCGTGGTGGTGGCGGCAGCGTAGCAGCGAGATGCCTCTCTCCCCCCACGCCTACCACCTTTTCCTTCTTTTTTTCGCCGCGCGTGGGTTTGCTTGTCAGGCTGCACGGGCAGGGAAGCGAGATGGCACACTGCACTGCTCTCTCTGTCGCCCGCTGCCCGCGCTGGATCTGTTTTCATTCATTCATGCGCGCGTCTTCTCGGCGGTCCAGTAGGCGACGCACCATGGCCCCGACTGCCCACCATTGGGCGCAGAACTCCCGTCGTGGCGCGCGCTCTGGTTGCTGTCAAGCCAATGCAGCTTTGTTGACTTCCCGTCGACAACCAAAGCACTGGCCAGCAGTGCTCCATGGTGCGGAAGCGCTCTGGAAGGACGCCACAGCCGAGAGAGCGGCCTTCTTTTGCGGGCCTGCCCGGGGTTTGTGCGCCAGAACACGACGGCCAGCGAAATTGCTGGGCATAAAAATATCCCAGCCCGATGCGACCCGGTCGGCGCGGTGGAGAAGAGAGAGAGAGCATGGGGCATGGGGCATGGGGGCCGTCGCTGCCACCCACCCCCTGATTGGGCACCTCGCTGGGGCAGTACCGCCGACGCAGCGTTGTAATTGTCCTGCAAGACGGTCAGTGGTGAGACGGCGAGGGCGGCGAGGTGAATACCACCTCCCGGTACCGTGCTGGAGGTGAGAGCTCCAACATGGTGAATGTCCACCAGTACCTGGTCGGTCGCAACGATCCGGCTACGCGCACCGGTGCCACTATCTCACTTCCCCCCAGCTCACCCAGCTCACTCATCCATATCCGTACTGCCGAACGGTGGAATGCTCTGGGTGGAGAGTGTTGCTGAGCTGAACACACAGTATGATGGAGGGCGCGCTGCGGTTTGCCTGGTCAACCCTGTCTTTCGCGGGAAGGGGGGATCTGAGATCCGAGATCATGGGCCTATTACTCAGATCTCACAAGGTGCTCTGTGCTTCCCTTCTTTTTATTCTTTTACGAGCCACACAACCCATTGTCTGACACCTGCTCATGTTGAGGGTTGAGCAGCAACGTCCTCCCTCTCGTCCACTCCGTTTTCCAAGACGGTTCTCCACCCCCCTTCCCCCCCGCGCGCGTCGGCTGGATCGGTGTGCCTGCAGCAACCTGACCTGACCGGACCTCGCTGCTGTGGAGCGAGAGAGGTGAGAAGATGGAGAAAAGCCGGCCTCGGACTGCCCTTCCTTGCGCAGCAACTCCATGGCGGGATTCAGAGCCGTGACCCGCCCCCATCATCCCTCCCCCATCCTCTGGCTGCTGGTTCCCGGCTCTGTGCCGTGCATTCGCCCTCCCCCGCCTCTGGTTGTTGCATGCGTGCTGCGTGCTTGCCGTGCATGGCGGGCGGTGTCCAGCCACAGGCTTTTGGGCGGTCCCCCCCTGGTCGATTCTGAAACGTGCTTCAGAAAATAGCCCAGCGTTGACGGGCCAGGGTCTGCTCTCTTTTGGCCGAGCCCTTTTCTTGGCGCCTGTGCCGGTTGGACACGAGCGTTGGCGGCAACTCCAC
>FTEL01003348.1_pt1 | contig 24575 bp, 34 predicted proteins | sample 1658911 | NCBI WGS metagenome assembly FTEL01 (sample SAMEA3914869, study PRJEB12502) | metagenome | biome: forest; material: soil | place: USA | collected 2012-03-12 | depth 0.1 m
CCAGGAGGCTGCTCAACGAGAGCTTCTTCTACGCCGGAGGAGAGTCAGGATACACGGGAATCTTCGAACGTCGGATACGACCGGAACAATGCTACAACTGCCAGCAGATCGGCCACAAAGCTTTCCAGTGCAAGAATGCTCAAGTGTGCGCCAAGTGCGCCAAGGAGGGCCACCACCACGGCAACTGCTGTGAAATGGTTGCCAAGTGCGTCCTGTGCGGTGGCCCGCACGAATCCTTCAGTCGAAACTGCCGAAGGCTCTACCCATCTCTCCAGCCTGACACGACCCAACCGCAGGCCGACTAAGACACTTAACCCACCACACCCGACCGAACCTACACCCCTCACCTCGTGCGACAAACAGCAGGCGCCGCTTCAGCCGCCGAAGATAGGACGTTGAACACTTGGAGAATCGCCTTCAAGCAAGCCTACTAACAACCCAACTAACCCACGAGAATCCGAAGAGAAATGGAACAAGAGACTGCATGTACTAGAATGGACTTTATATGGGCTTCGGCGAGATCATGTCATATCTTGGGAAATGTATAGTCAGATTGTAATCGTTGCCCTTTCGGCTTAGCCGCCGGGCGTTAATAAATTGTATTGTATTGTACCAGCTGCTTATAGATCAGGGGTAGGCATGATCAGTAAACAGTTATTCCTCGGACTTCCAAACATGATATCACCGTGACAAACCCGTCTGCGTGATTTTTTTTCCAGGCTGCGTCCCCACCTTTTGCCAACAGGTAAAGTCTTCCGATGCGCAATATAAATCTGCGAACCTGTCACAATACGCTGATGGTGCTATCTTATAGTCGTGCTTTAGCTATTTGCTCCGCCACCATGTCGTCCACTCCCAACTTGACCGCCGCCGAGCACTTCAACAAGAGTGCCGACAACTACGAGGCCATCACTGGCGGAGGCACCCGCGAACTCGCGCAGCATGCCATCTCTCTTATCGCGGGCCTGAAGCCCCTGACGTCCGAGTCTAAGATCCTCGACAACGCATGCGGCACCGGCATCGTGACCGACATCATCCTCCAGTCTGGCATCCAGCCCGAGATCCACGCCGTCGACTGCGCGGAGAACATGGTCAGCATCGCCAGGGGCCGGTTCTCCTCCCACCCCAACGTCCACGCGGCCGTCATGACCGGCGAGGAACTCTCCTTCCCCGACGACACCTTCACCCACTCCATCACGAACCTCGGGCTCATGTTCTTTACCGACGCTGACAAGGGCGCCAGAGAGATCGCGCGCACACTTCACCCCGATGGAGTGGCCGTCGTCACCGGCTGGGCGATGCGGGCACCCTTCAAGATCATTCAGGAGGTCCAGGCGCAGATCCGCCCCGGCGATACGTCGTTCAAGCAGCCCGTCCCCGACATCTGGCTCGACCCCGAGCATATCAAGGCCGTGCTGTCGGGTGCCGGACTCGACGTGCACGCCAGCACTGCGGTTGACGTGCACATGGGCGGCGAGACGGCCGACGGGGTCGCTGATCTTCTGACCCAGTTCGGCTCGAAGGCATTTGCGTCTTGGAGCGAGGAGGAAAAGGAGAAGGTCGCTGGGGTGATAAACAAGATTGTGCGGGAGCGGGCCGTTCCGTTTACCAGACCCTCGGGCTCTGGCGTCGGTATCAAGCTGACGGGGACTATCTTTGTTGCGCGCAGGGGATCTGGGCGTGTGCTAGCTATATGAGTTTCTTCCTGATTAGAGAGGTTCTCCTTGAGATCGCCACAACTCGACTTGATAGTTCGTATGACGGAATACAAGCTTGGCCGGTGTCTATGTTGATCCGTGGTGCTCAGAAACCCAATTAGGATCCCGGCGTTCGTTGAAGACCTCGACAGGAGAAAAGGGGTAGAAAGGTGGAAAGGAGGTTCGTGACCTCCCAGCCATGAGCCTTCTGCGAGACAACGCGCTCGAACGCGCTGCGCAGCATCACGGTCGACATGTCCCATGGCGTCGCGGCCGGGACGCGCGTGAGCTCGGCCGTGATGACCGCTGTGGAGACCGCGCGGATGGGGCTCGTTGTCGTCCATGTTGCGAGGTGGATTCCGAACAGGCCGGAGAAGACCCTGACGCCGAGACTCATACACGCCAAGATGGTGATGACATCCGGGATGCTTGATGTCGGCGAGATGGGCAATCGGCGCGAACTTGGGCCCGAAGAAGTTGGCTGGGCCGTCCGTTCTGTTTGCCGGGCATTGCGGTGACGCTGGAAGGCTACAAGAGTGGTCGCAACAATGACGCCTCCGCAAACTTGGACTGCGTGATTCCAGAGATCGGTATCATAGCGTGCCAGACTGCCCGAGTGGCGGACGGTTCCTATTTTCTGGTAGGAAAGGTGGAAGGGCACGTCCCATGCCAGAAGCGGTTTTTTGTGGAATTTGACAGCATAATAGATTCCGGTCAGCAGACAGAGGAGTGAGACGGTGTTCAGTGCGAAGGACCGTAATATGCGGGAGGTGGCCATTGTCAACCATCTTCAGATTCCTGTTTCAAAACATGAAGGGTTCTTGGCTTTCGTCGTCTCGGCAAAATGAATTTTCATCCCATCGACTCAGCCATGCTTCGCTGCCTGGAGCACGTGACCGGTACCGAACGAGGACATGGTCAGGGGGATGCATCGTGGTCCCACATGCCCAGCGCCTCAACCGTATGGCGTCTTAGCACCCAACGATGACGACAATCCCGCGCCGCGTTGTTCCGCCGCTCCTTCTTCTTCTTGCCTGGCGTAGCGCCCAGGAACAACTCCTTCTGCAGCCCTTCCTCTTCCTTTTTCCTCTTCTCCTTCGCCGCGCGGCGCCTCTTGTTGCGGGCCCGGCGGACGTCCTCCGGGGCCGGGTTAGCAGCCGGAGCGGGCGGCTGATTACTAACTTCCAAGATCTGGGATGCCGCGACGGGCCGGTGCATCGCGACGCTCGAGATCAGCCGAGCGGCTTCGCCACCAGACCCCTCGAGTCTACGGGCGGGGCAGGCTAGCGTTCTTCGGAAACAAGGAGCCGTTCGCGGTCGCGCCTTGTCGCGCGTGTCGATGGAGGGAAGATCGTCCTTTCTATTGGAAAGGTCCGAGAGGGATCCAAGTTCACGACCTATCCGCCGACGTCGCACGTCACGTTTTCGGTAGAACAGGCCGCCGACTTTGAGTGCAGCGCCCCGGCTCCGATAATCGGCGTGCAGGCCCTGCAGCAGCACCACTACCAGATCATTCCGTGTCAATGGAGCTTGGGGAGCGAGGTCCCAGGAGTGCTCACCCAACCCAGTCTAGGCACCGAGTTCCAGGGGGCGCTGCATGCGGCCCTTCAGGATAGGCTCCTCGGCGAAATCGAGATCACCGAATTGGACGACAGCTCCTGACCTGTCGACGCTGTCTTCAGGCTGACGAAGTGTGATGACGGAGCCATCGGCATCTCCGGCCCTCCGCCTTGGATCGGGTACGAAGGGCAGGTGCGTGGGTTGGATCTTGATGGAGACAGCATCGATGTGCTGGCGACAAAGTCTGCGATCGCCTTTGGCTCACTTGACCCGGTTCGCGCAGATCCTCAGCCTTGGTGATCATCCAACCCAGCAGCCTGCGCCGTTCGAGGTCACTTTGAAACCAAAAGAGAAGTACGGAACGCACGAGAGGCCAGAGAATAGCCTTCGCATTCAGGAACACAACCGACTCTCAACTCCACTTCGCGTTCATAGTTCTCAGTTCCGGTTTTACGTCAAGCAGCTTTACCCTGCAGAGGATGCTCCGAACTCGGTAGATCCGGGTCGCACCGTTTCGTTCTCAACATTGAGATACCCCCCCAGCTCCGTGGCTACAATGAGCAGCGAGACGTTATTCATGTAGCCGCTACGAGAGGCCGGCAGCTGTCCTGGAAGAGCCTGGAACTGCCCGATATTTGGAATGCTGATCAGCTGAATCCCAAGTCCCGTCCAAGTGGTCTAGGGAGAGACGCAAGTTTGGTAACTGATGTCGGCTGGTGGGTCGAAGACTACGTGATCTTAACCAGGTTACGAGGTGAAGGATCTTCAGCCTGCTGGGTGTCACAATTGGCGGATTGATCGAGAAGCGCAGCGGCGACGTCGACGTGCTTGAGACCCAGATGCGCCGCCTGCGCCTGGGGTCCGTCGGCACCAACGGCACCCCCGGCCCGCGCAGCCGCGAGGGCTCGCCTTTCGTCACGCCTCAGAGGAGGTCGCTGCTCTGGTTGCTCGTTCGGCGTCGGGAGGAAATGGGACGGGAAACAGAGATGGGGAATGGAGAGGGAGATGAGAAGAAGGAGCTAGAAGGGAGAAAGGATTAAAGGGAGAGGGAGGAAGGAGGGGAGGAAGATAGGGAGGGAGAAGGAGGGGGTGCTCCGCAGCCTCCCAGGTCGCCCTTTGGAAGCTGGCGGGGATGGAGTCTCACCTGGCAATGTATTGACAACACCAAGGACAGCTAAGCTTGTTGTGGTACGCCGTCCGGTTCAGGGTGGTAGGGCGAGCACGCCATGCTCCCCCTACCACCCCGATGCCCTCCCCCACAGCCCGCAGTTAGTGACATGGCCAACGAGCAACACTCCCGCAATTCCATTAGCGAATCGGGCTGCCCAATCATTCCAATCCCACAGCTCAGGGTGGAGGAGCTCGAGGCACTTGAGTCCGACGTTGTTGTGCTTGTGCGTTAGGCCACGGGAGCTGACGCCATCATCCCGCCAGGATACTGTGCACTGCGGTCTTGCGGGACTGGCGCCGGCCGAGCTCCGCCCGCTTTAAGCGGGGTGGGTGAGCCAAGGGTCAGCTGAGGTGGCTCACCCTGAGAAACCTTGCCAGCGAGGGGCTGAGGGGCTGAGCACACGTTTGGCCGCGCTGTCAGCGGCTCGCAAGCGCCCCCGCAAATCTGAGATTGTCACAGATCCCAGGCGTGATTGACGGACGAAGACCCCAGTGTGCAAACTCTCTCGATCGTAGGATAATAGGCGCACCCCGGTGAGTCGGAACAGAGGCTCCCTTACGGCAATGTGAAAGGGCAATATAATCGAGAGCCCGCAGGCTGAGCTAACGTTGTCCATTTAGCAAGCGGCCTCTTCGAACCCCTCGTCGGCCTCGTTTTCGGGTCCCGAAACCCCCTGTTTTTCGCCCCTCTTCCCCGAAAAGATAAGCTTTTAAGGGCCAGATCAGTAGTTGGGTCGGTGGCCAGCGAATCCCTGGTGTTGGCTGTTCTGTTTTGGAGGTATAACAAAATAAACAAGACATGCTTAAACGATAATAGGGCTGCAGATTCGATGGCTGCATCGATGCAGCAGCACAAATCAATCCGTATTGGGCGGCCTTCACCGGTTGAACTGGCCGCTGCCACCCATGCGCATGTGTATCAGGATGTACTTGCGTGAACGGCAAAGCTGCCGCGGGCGAACCGTCCATCAATGCAACTCGGCTCCCATACGCCCAGATCCGGGAGTTCGCTGGCCGAGTTCTACAGGCCCAAGGAGCACCCCGAACGACCGTCGGGAAGGGCTGGATCAACAACCTGGCCAACCGACGACAGGATCTCTCTACACGACGGCTTTTGTTCAGGAAGGTTGAGAAGGCTTTTGACGAGAAGGACTTCGAATTGGCCCGGTTGCAACAGGAAAACGAGGTTCTCAGGGCTAAATTGGAGGCCACAACTAAGACTAAAAAGAAGAAGGTGGTCCCGGATCCTAACACCTAGTTCGCTTCCATTGAACAGGTCCACCAGGCCCAGATTGAAGTAGGCCGTATAGAAGACCTGTTGGTTGAAGAGAGTGGCTCGGAAAGCCTAGATTCGGATGCTTCCTGTATTGTAGTTGGTTAAATTGGGTGCAGTTTATAAGGTTGCTGACATTGTCAAAACCTGTTCGATAACCCACAGCTAGAGTGTTACGGTAACAGGGTCAAATGGAGGGTTGCAGTGCGTTCAGCGGCACGGCAGAATAGGCTTGATGAGGCTGTAGTTGCTTGTACAGAGAGAGTTCGCGATGGCCCTGTCCGAACGAACAGGGGACCGCCTAGACCCCTAAAAATCAAGCGGCGCCCGAGGGAGTGCCTGGTGCAGTGGGTACCTAGGTGGCGCCTGCTAGGCGGCTGGCGGTACTAGTACTTCCACAGGCTCTGCATTCCACCAAAACCTCCAGGACGCTTCACCTGGTTCCGCCGCATTTCGACAGCCTTCCAGAACTCCCGCGCCCAAACTTCTGCCCGAGCCGCCGTTGAGAATCCGATCACGAACTTGGCGATCATTTCCGTGTCAAGCCCGGCATCCGCGATGTAAAACACCTGACAGGAAGCGAGGTCTGCGGCATGCCATAGTTAGCTCGCTATTACTACCCTTGTAGTACGGAACCACCGAAACCTCTGACGAACTGGGCTTACTACGGTTGGACGGCGGCACGACGTTGGCTACGTTTTCCAACAATATTCTGCCCCTGACTTCTAGTCGCATACTGTTGTCAGGCAGCTCGGGCTTGGCGGTGGTGATAGGAGCACCAAGTCTTTGGAACCATTGGTTTATAAACCTTCTCTCAGGGTGGATCTCCTTTACAAACAAAAGGGCCCTCTCCATAACGTACAACCGACATGGCCGCTAGCATAAAAAATCAGCAACTGCCCGATCATGTATTCATTGATGTGAGAAAGAGAAAGTAGACGGCAGTTACAAGCGCACTTGAGGGTGCTCAACTCACGAGGTTGGGGCCGACGTCGATTGTCACGTCGACCGATGGTTCGTATTGCAAGAGGCCGCCAAACTGCTTGACGTCTCGACCCTTCCCGCCCACAATGCGGCTCTGGAGGTCCGCCAGGACATCGGCAAGTTCCTCAATGGCGATAATCCGGTAGATCTCGCCGTGGACACGGCGAAGAATCTCGTCAAAATCCCGGTGCCGGGGCCCGAAAGCAGTATATTGCCGGATAGCCTAAGTGGAAACACCAGAAAGTTTCAGCAAGCATATCAGTTTAAGGCGGGCGAACCATGTCAAAGGGGTCGATACCGTGATAAACTCCTCTTTGGCGGTCAGCATGCTCAGAGGGAGCGAGTGAATTCTCAGACAGGCGGCGATGGCGTCTGTCTGGAGAGCCTTGGGGCCGCCCGCGTTGGGCTCTGCACCGCCGAGTCGGGCGCGGAGGAGCGCCTTATTTCGGCTTTCGCTCCCGATGAGCCTACCATAAAGCTCGGCCTTCTTGGACCACTCCAAGAATGCCCCATTCCAGCGCTGTGCCTCGAATGGTATTAGCAGATTGCGCTCTATCGCCAAGAGGAGGTTCAGCTCAGCTTCCAGCATATCGGACAGCGGCCGGAAGATGGTGTCAATCTGTTGGTCGGTGAGGAGTTGTAGGGTCCGCGTCTGCCTTTCGAGAATGGGAAGTTCTTGCAGCTGGCCGACGTATTGTCGCTGCCCTGCGATAAACTCTTCCATAATCGGATCGGGCTGGGGCGGTTCCGGAGAGAATGGTCCTACTATCTCGTCGATGGCAGCAGCGTCAATGTCCGCCTGCTGGACAGAGTTGGCTGAATCGGCTTTTGCCAAAACCCGCTTGATCACGGCAATGACCTGTTCCGTCAAAGTGCTTCAACATTGACAAGTTCACTGTCTGCAGTCGAGCTCTTGGATCGGGGAGCACTACTAACCTTGAGGAACGGCGCGGACCGACTTCCCAATACGTCGTCGGCGGTGAAGATTTCGTCGGGCCCAAGCGGCAGGGTTATCGTGAAAGCTTCGATCACTCGGGGAATGACAATGCCGGCAACCGGAACGCCGGCACTCCCCGGCAATATACCACCGGTATCGATGCGCAGTCCCAGGAGCTCGGACAGCAGAAGAAACGCATTCCCGGTCCGAAAGATGCCGCGCAGAGTGAAAAACGGATGCGTCGGTCGCGGCACCTGCTGCGCAAAGAGGTCCGCAAAGCCATCGAACTGCGACAATTGCAGCTTGATCTCGACAAACTCTCTCAGAAGGGAACTGGGAAGAGGCTCGGGGTCGGAGATGGCCGGTGCTGCCAATGGTGGCAGGGCTGGCTGCCGGTTACCAAAAGCATAGTGGTTTGAGTTACCGATCTCGTCGGCGTAGATGGGCAACGCGATGACCGACATGATAGACACGTCGCTTAGGCTGAGTCCGGAAAACACCGACCAGGCATTCGAGTGGGCGACGGAGCTCCGGAAGGAGAAGTCCATGGTGTCGCGGCGAGCACGGCGATAGGGGCGTGACGTCTCGAGATCGATCTCAAAGTTGAAGCTAGAGGTAGGCTCGGTGCGCGTCGTACTGGGAGACCCCTTGTCATTCTCCCGAGGAGGCTCGAACGGCGGTTGGTCTGAATCATTGGGGCGGGGGTCTCGGGGGGCGACTGCGACACTGCGCCTCCTCGCCACAACGCTATGAGCGTCGAAGGCGTCCTCGAGAGTCATCAAGCGACGGGCTAGTTCTCGGTTGCTCTCCAACAGTTGGTTGACGTTATTTCCGAGCTCCCCTTGACTCCGATCAGCCTGTGCGTAAGAGTCGCTGTGAGGCGAGTGAAGTTAGCGGAAACAGCTGGCAAGACGCAAATGCAAAGACAGCCGACATGCCTTTGGAGGATGGTCAGGATCAAGGAAATTGAGAGCTTGAAGCCCTGCAAACGCGTGAGGAGGCGGGTGAGCTCGGTCTCTTTCCTGGCCCATTGCAAACGAGACCTCAAAGCCAGAGGCGTGACGGACGGTTCGGCCAAGGAGAGCGAGCCGACGGACGCCTCGAGCTCGGAAAAGATGAGAACGCCATTCGTTAGAACGGTGACGACCTGATCAACCCGAACGAGGGCTGCCCGCCGGGCCGAGACGGATGCCATGTTGCTCGCAAGCGTTTGGACCGCCGACAGAACAATGGTGATTGCGTGGACCTCGCTACTGACCTCGGCCGCAATCTTGGGCGTGTCGCGCGCCGCCGCGATATAGGGGCCAAGCACCTTGGCAACGGACCCGGCGGCCGAGAGCAAACCGGCGATCGAAGCCGCGACACTCAGTGGATCTGCCATTTTGGACCTCAGTATCGGTGGCTGAGAATATGTTGGTGAAGGGACGAGGCTCCAAGGTTCGCCATTTTCAGCCGGTTGATGTCGCAGACTCAGCCACAATCACCCCGCACCCTTATCACGCGCCATGGACTCATTGGATTGGTTATTGGGAGTTTTCCATGCCAAGCTGTCGGAACCGATTCCGGGGACTGCCCTCTGCTCAGCCCCCGAACCCTAACGGGGCCCCTGAGCATCCCCGACCAAAGACCCCCAAGGACCCCATCATCACCAACAACACCCGTTACCCGTTACACTTGCCTCTTTTCACTCACTATTTCTACCTGGTTGGGCAGAAACGAGCATAACGCGTCGGGCATTTTGTCGTCTTTCGTTTTCCTTGTTCAAGCTTAGGTAGTTATACTTATGGAAGTCCTCACCAGTTAGCACTCCTGAGACCGTGACATCATAACCAAGCTCACTTCTTCTGTTGTCAATTATAATGAAGGTCTGCGTCGTTATCGAGGCGGCGAGACAGCCACGATTTGGCAAGATACCAGCGCCCAGCGACCGATGTCCTTGGCGGTGTCGTCAGCCATGGCTGCTGCCGCTATGTTGGGGAGTCACAACGCGCGGTCCCGATGGGCATCTTCTTATAAGGTCTTCCTCGTCCCGTAGGCCTTAGCGATACACGATGCTCCTCATCCCATCGCCTCCTCGGCTCGGACGTCTCATCTCTCTCAAGCCAGAACCATGAAGCTCGCCCGCGCCGCGGCACTCCTTGCCGGCTGCAGTCTCGCGGCTGCCGCCGGCATCAGGCACGTCAAACGATGGAACTATGATGTCTGCCTCAACGACTGCTCCCTCGCCGGAGTTGCCATGCCCGACCAAAACACCTTCGGGCTGCCGCTCGAGAACTTCTGGTCGGAGCAGTGCCCACCCATCATCGTCGGCCCCTTCAATGCGCCCGTGGCTACCTCAACCGTCTGCCTCACCTTCTCCGGGCCCGCCCTGCACTTCACCTTTGCCCCCTTCCCGGGCTATACCACCCAGCTTGCCGCCGTCACCTGGAAGCTGAAGGGCAATCTTGACACCCCCGGCAGCTGGACCATGCCGTCCCCCACTACCAACATCGCCTGCACACTAGGTCCCGGGGGTGTCGCTACCTGCGACCTTCCGTTCTACAGTATCCTCCAAGTCGATCCCTCCACCCCATCAGAGACCTCATGGCAGGCATGCGCCCAAATGGAGACCGCGAGGCCCTCGATTTTTATCTGGATTCTCAGGACTGGTCAAGCGCGACGATGGGTTCGTCGTGCCTTTCGTCCAGCAGTTCCCCTGCAAGTCGCGCGCTCCCGAACCGCAGCTGTACCGCGTGGGACACGAGCTTTCCCTACATCGAGGTCGCCTACCGCTGCACCAACTGCAACGTCAACCCCTGCCAGTCGTCCTCGACCACGTCGACCACGTCCTTCTTGACGTGGGTGCCGACCAGGAGGGGCTCGGCTTCGGCGGCCGGCTGCTGCTGCTGCTGCTGCTGTATGGCAGGACCGCCGATGTCGACTTGGGCGAACGCGTCGGCGAGGGCAGACATCTGCTGCGGCTCGTCCATGCCGAGCGGGTCGTCGGAGCCGTGCGACCCGAACCGCACGTGCCGGGCTCGTGTCTGCCGCGTCGTGGCGCCGGTCGTGCCGGCCGCAGGGTCGATGGCCGCGAGCGGGTCCTCGGACTCCTCCGACAGTTGTCGGGTATGTCCTGGTGCGCGGGCGGATGTTATATAGGTGGAGGTGGCGTAGGCCCCTATGGTATAGGGCGTCGCCGTGGCCGATGCGGTAGTAGTATAGGAGGCCGTCGCGTAGGCTGTGTACGATGGGGTAGCGTAGCTGACCGTTGTAGATATAGTATACGCCGGAGTAGTAGAGATATCTAGGGTCAGCGCCACGCTACCCGTCATGGTGTACTCTCCCGCCGTAGTCGCGGCGGCCGTTGGCATGGGGGATACTACCTCAGGAATCGCCGGCATCGTAGGAGTTGGTGTCGAGTGGTGTATCGCGTCAGAGCTGACGGCACTAGAGTCCGCGTAGTCGGCGGTCGACGAGTCTTCCTGATCCCCATCGCACGGCCAGTATCTAGGGTAATATGGATTGTATTCATGTGATTGGAGCCGACGAACCCCCCGCTTGCGCTGCTCGGGTAGTAATCCATACCGCAGAAGCATAGCATATAGCAGATCCTCCGCCCTTCCGAGTCTTCACTGGATTCGCCATGGGACCCAACCTGGCAGATTTTGAAAGGGACCTTGCACTTCTTGCACTTTGAGTGCCGGGGGGCAGTGTGCTCGTTGAGGGCATGACCGCAAGGGCCGCACCATCCATCTTCACCCGACGAGGTCGTCATAGCGTTTGGATCTGGCTGGGGAAGGGGGGGAGGGGAGGGGTCGAGATGGTCAAAGAGGGCAAATTTCAGTAAGAAGAGGGACTCGCATTCGATGCTCAGGTGCTCCAGGCCATCGGGGAAACGACAAAGGAAAGGGGGGCTGCTCTGTTGCCCTCTGAGCACCTCAAAGGAGCGGGTGGTTCTGCGGCTGCGAACGTCGGTCGGCGCGACGGGTGCGGTTTCATGGGGAGGTGTGGGGATTGTGGATCGGGCCGTGGCGGCGGAGTGGGGCCGGAGAACGGGTGCCCCAGCGCCGTTCTGGAGCTCAACGTGGGGAAGAGAGCGAAGTGGGTCGACGAGAAAGAGACTGCATTGCGTAGGAAGGAGAAGCGGTGCCTACGATGTGGAAGGGACGGATGTTGGATCTCAGAATGCCCTCTCCTCCCTGCAAGGCGCCCCACCCCTCCAGCAAGAGCGTATATGAAGAAATCCAACCCCAAGCTCCCCCGGGTCGAGGACCTGGTGGATATGGCAGGTGACTCGTCCGACCAGACGGAGACTGACGACGAGGAGTTAAAAGAGTAGCTCCTGGCCAAAGTCGTGGCCAGGAGCACTTGGAGGCAAAACAAGAGTGGAAGGAGGTTGAGAGCGAGATGGACGGCAAACCGTTTTATGTTAACTTTGGCATCAATGGGATTCATTATACCAAGGCCCTCGTTGACGGTGGTTGCTTATGCTTTTCCACCATCAGTCTCTCGCTCGCTAACCGCCTACGCCTCCCACGCATCTCAATCACTCCACGTGACCTCGCCCAAGTCAATGTGACGGTCAAGGGCGCTATCCGAGAGGTAGCGTACGCAGACACCGACATCGACGGGCACAAGTTGAACCGTGTCTTCTTTTATGTCATCCCCGACCAGGAGGACGACGTTATCCTCGGGCGGCCGTGGATGGATGCCGAGGAAGTGACGATTTCCCCGTCTCGAGGGGAACTGACGATTGGGACCTCGGGCCTGGTGGTCAAGGAAAGGGGCCAAGGAGGAACTCCGACCCTCTCGATCTCCCAGCAGTCTTCCCGTGCGTTTGGAGCCCTGGTACGGAAGACCCAGAAGACTCGGGCATTCAAAGTTCGCGACCCCACGCAGCCAGCACAAATCTTCGCCGCTAGCCTGAGGGACATCGAAAAGGCGCTCGCTCCGAAGAAGCATACCGACCCCCGAGAGAAGCTACCCAAACACTACGACGAATTCCTCCCCCTCTTCGACCGGAACGCCGCCGACCAACTGCCACCCGCCCGGCCAGGTGTGGACCACGAGATCCCGCTCGAAAAAGACGAAAGTGGGCAAGAAAAACCCCTACCCTGGGGGCCTCTCTACGGCATGTCACGCGAAGAATTGATCGTCCTACGCAAGACCCTCACGGAGTTGCTCGACAAGAACTTCATCAGGGCAAGCAGTTCATCAGCCTCAGCTCCCGGTGCTGGGCGAAGCACTTGGTCTTCCCGTGGAGGACTGTACCCCCAACATCGCACACCTGCGTGTGTACGGATGCAAGGCATACGTGCACATCCATGACAAGAAGGCTCGGCCGCAGGCCAACAAGATGTTGGCGAAGGCCATGACAGGCAAGCTCTGCGGCTACGAGGGCCAGTCGGGTAAAGTCTACCGCATCCGCCTTGACAACACTCGCCGCATCGTACGTGCACGAGATGCGCGCTTCATTGAGGACTTCCAAGCCAAAGACGAAGACAGGGAGGATCCAATTCATGAGGCAACTTTCGAGGACGCCTACATCTCCGACAGCTTCGATGCCAGCGTCTGGCTCAAGCACTTGGAAGCCGCTCCCAAGAAAGTCCATTGGTCTGACCAGAGCCCTACTGACATCACTGCCAAAGACATCACTGGCAAGGTTGACAACAAGACTGTGGCAGAATCGGGCCTCTTAACCCCAGAGGCAACTCCCGAGCCCGACAACCATGATGACGACGGGGCCACGGCCGACGACGACGATTCCTTCATCACCGCTGATGAAGATGAAGAGCAGGCAGCCGATTTGGCCTCCGACAACATCTTCGCAACCGTGCGACCCTCGAGACGAACACTGCCCCCGGGCTACTACAAGACTCTCCACAACAAGGGCAAGGGAGCCGCGGATCGGCTGGTCAATGGCTCCTTCGTGGACCTCGACCAGTTTGAAGAGGAGGCTCGACAAGAAGGTCTTGCCTGGCAATGGGTATTTGACCAGAAGTTCGATGCGAATGGCCAGTGGGTGTCAAACCGTGCCCGCTGGGTGGTTTGTGGGAACTTCGAGAATGGCGATCATTCTCCCCATGAGGTTTTCTCGGCTGTGCCGTACGCATCAAGCATCCGCATTTTCTTCAACATGGTTGCGACCCTCGACCTCCATTGCCACCAATTCGACATCGTGGGCGCCTTTCTCAACGCGGTGGTGCCCAAGGATACGGAAGTCTACGTGCAAAAGCCAACGGGCTTCGAAGACGGAACGGGTCGTGTGTGCCGGCTCATCAAGGCACTCTACGGCCTTGCCCGCTCTCCACTGTGGTGGTTCAAGACCTTCGTGCCAAAGCTTGAGGAATTGGGCTTCAAATCCTTGACGTCAGAAGGATGCATCTTCACGAATCCGACCAGCGGCGGCCTCCTCCTCATGTATGTGGACGACCTGCGTGTTGCAGCCAACAACATCGAGGACATCAACAAAACGGTTGACAGCATCGCGGGCATCTTCGAGCTCAAGCGGATGGGTGAAGCCCCGACTTTCCTGGGATACTCAGTTCGCCGGGATCGTGAGAACCGCATCATCTATCTCAGCCAGCATCTCTTCGTCGAGAAGATCATCGAGAGGTTCAACAAACAGGGCCTTAACCCAGCCAAAACCCCATGGATCCCTGGCAAGTTCGTGCTCCCGAAGACGTGGGAAACCGTGGAAGGATCAACGAAGGGATACCAGACGGAGATTGGATCCATCAATTACCTCGCCAACGGCACGAGACCCGACATCTCGTATACCATGATGCGCCTGGGAGAGGCCAATGTTGGACCCTCGTCGGAGCACCTCCAGCTCCTCCACCACTTGTGGCGCTACATCACAGGCACCAAGATGCTCGCTATTCGTTGCGGCGGCAAGATCGACCCTCGGGACCTCCACCTACGTGCCTTTGGCGATGCCAGCTTTGCGTCAGACTTGATGACGCGGGCGTCAGTTGGAGGGCACGTTGTGTTGATCAACAACTGCCCTGTGGTGTGGAAAGCAAGGAAGCAAGTCCTCGTCACTCTCTCAAGCACCGAAGCCGAATTCATCAACCTGACCCCAACGGCAATGTCTCTGCTGTGGGTTGCCACGGTTCTCAAAGACATGGGATATCACCAGAAGACCCCGCTGTTGATGTTCACGGACTCCGCCAACGCCAGGGCCATTGCCCTCAACCCCCTCAACACCGCGAGGACTTACCACATTGACCTTCGTCACAAATGGGTCATCCAGCGGCTGTCAATGGGCGAATTCGTCCTTGACCACGTCGGTACAGAGGACATGGTTGCTGACGGCTTCACAAAGCCGTTCAATGCAGTCAAACACGCCAAATTCGTGCGGCAACTCGGCCTGGTGGTTGTTCCCAATGAGGAATAGCTGGGAAACAAGGAGAGGTCTGCGGAGGATTTGGCTGGCCTAGGAAAGGCGAGAAAACGCGATTCCCGAGGTCTTTTCCATTTTTGTTGAAACTTGGCAACGGCCAACTGTTTTTCCGGTTCCGGGCAGGGTGGCCATGAAGGCTCCCGCCCTGGGGAGGTGGTCAGAGACCTTGAAAGGTCACCACCAAGGAAAGGATCAAGATTACCCAATTGGGAAATGTACAGTACTTCATGCCCGTAGCGGTGGCTGGGCCTGGGGGGGTGTGTGGGACCACCAGCCCCACGTGGCTGGTGGCCCATGCTCAGCCCCACCACCAGGATTTTTCCCTGGCCGGCTGGTCGCCCACTTGGGCTTCCACACACATCACACAACACACATCACAGCTGCAGCCTCCAAGACCAGCTGCGGCAATCCCCGTCCCAGCCAGCTACGCAGCTCCGTTCACAACCGCCGTACCCGCTCCGCCCGCGCCGGCACTCTGGAGGGTGGCGAAGGTGCTCCCGGCCCCGACGTTTCCGATCGAGCTGCGGGCCATGGCGGCGGCCGAGTTTGTGGGTGACGCTAATATCAACGCTATTGTCCAAAAAATCGTCGTTTTCAAGGGGCGGGAGAGATTCTGTACGCACTGCTCACAACACCCTGCGCACCAAACCCGGCCGTGTTCAGCATGGGCACGGTGAGAACCTGCGGAGCGGCGGCGATGAGTGTGCCACCGATGACGACGCCTGTTAGGACCGGGTGGTCGGAGGCGAATTGCTTGGCCTGTTCCAGATGATTGTCAGTTGTCCCTCGGTTGAGCTCGGGTTGGGCTGGTGGAAGGGGGGGGATGTCGAACAAGGGGAAGGACGCACCCCCTCGGCACCTTGTTTGGTAGCGTTGGTCGCCACCTCCATGCGGCAGCTGCTACACCCAGGGGCTGGATGCTGCCTGGTGTGTACGACACCGCGACTTGGAAGAGTTTCCTGGCTTTATCCATTATTATTTCTGTTGATTTGACTGTGGCCGAGGCTTGATTTCCTGGATGAATTCTGCGTAGAGCCCAGGAAAAGGTCCGGTGGGGGTCATCAATATTGGAACTCGCGTTACAGAGGAAAGAAAGATGGGACCAGACGAAAGCAAGCGATTCAAGTGAGAGAAAGTTACACAGCCTACCAGATCTGACATCTGGCGGCGCCTTCCCGTGTAGGCCTCACCACAGCCCAGTGCGACAGCAGGCCGATGGTTGTCTAGCCGTTCGTTTGCTGCTCATTAACGTAATGTTGGATCTATTTTAGAGACAGTTTCGCGACAAATTCCTCGACAGCGGCCATTCAGTCGATCCTTCCGAGTCTTCATTCCCTCCCTCTTTCTCCGCAGGCACTCGTGGGTTAGTGTTACCACTAGGATGTCATCACTATGACGGACGCCGGCAACTACACGGTGGAGAAGTGGAACATCGACGGGTTGACTCTCGCGGTACATGAACAGTGCATCCACGTATATCTTGCCCCAGAGCATCAGCTGCCGTGCTTGATTTGCTTTGACGATGCCACGACTTGTGTCCCGCTTTCTTTGGCGACACAGCATAGAAGACGACAGCAATGGCTCCCCTCCCCCATCAAGTAAAAATGTGCTGTCTTGCACAACTTTGTACTGTAGATAACGGATGCGTGCAGTTCACCGGTTGGTTCAGCGGGGCTGATCAATGATGTCAGTTGGCTTGGCGTACGAAATGTCTCCGATCCCCAAAACATTTACATCAGCATGACACCAGCGGTTGATGTGAACCAGGTTGGATATATCACCTTTCACCCTTCGATTTAGTGTACACCTTTAGAAAATATAGGGACTATTGATCTCCAAAGGTTTCCCAGACGAATTTTACCTCCCCATCATGTCGGGAACCGTCGAAGCGACTGTCATGGATTCGCTCCGTTCGAAGGGCAAGCTAGCCTTCTCGATGCCATTGATCTGCTGAGATGCCAAGGGATCAGCCATTACATATCTCTTCCTCAGTTGATAGTATGTGGCGACCAATCCTCTGGCAAGAGCTCAGTCTTGGAGGCCATCTCCGGCATCCCTTTCCCGACAAGAGACAACATGTGCACACGATTTGCGACAGAGGTCATTCTCCGTCGGGTACCCACAGCCGGAGTCTCTGTGGCCATTGTCCCAAGCGAGAGCAGGACAGATTCGGAACGCCACTCCTTGCAAAATTTCCATGAGCCGTTGACAGGCCTTGAGGAATTGCCTGCCTTGATCGAGAAGGCAAAGGTGGCAATGGGCCTAGCGGAGATGACCAAGGCCTTTGCGGAAGATGTTCTTCGAGTGGAAATCTCCGGACCCGACCGTCCCCATCTTACGATTGTCGACCTGCCAGGGCTTATACACGCGGAGAACAAATTGCAGACGGCTGCAGATGTGAATATGGTACAGGAGATGGTGGGGTCCTACATGGCGAACGGGCGCAGCATAATCCTGGCCGTGGTTTCAGCCAAAAATGACTACCCCAACCAGATCGTCTTGAAAATGGCTAGAGATGTTGACAGGAGGGGCCACAGGACTCTAGGGATTATCACGAAACCAGACACGCTCCCTGCCGGCTCCGAGAGTGAGATGTCCTTCGCAAATCTGGCGCGGAATCAGGACATCGAGTTTCGCCTCGGATGGCACGTTCTCCGGAACAGGGACTATGACAACAGAGACGTCTCGTTGCCGACGCGGGATGCGATCGAGATGGCATTCTTCTCGAAAGGGGTCTGGGGAGAGTTTCCTAGGTCTGCGGTTGGGATCGACGCCCTGAGGACACGACTGAGTCGGGTTCTACTGGATCAGATTCGAAACGAGCTACCCGATTTGGTTGAAGAGATACAACTGTCCATCCAAGAAACGAGAGATACGCTCGAGCGACTCGGCACTCAGCGACGTACCCTCGACGAGCAGCGAGTATTTCTCCTCAAACTCAGCCACTCGTTCCATCTCCTCGTCAAAGCCGCGACTGACGGGACATACGGCGACAGTTTCTTCGGGGACTCGGACAAGGGAGGGCTATAGCAGGCGGCTGCGTGCGGTGATTCAGAATCTTCACCTTGAATACGCGGCGGATATGCGAGCCCGCGGACATCGGAGGCATTTCGTTGATGATCATCAGGCAATTCCCCTGGGCAACCCTGAACTAGGGACGCAGCCGGAGGTCATTTTCCGCAGCCGCTTTTTGGCGGATATTTCCGAAGCTTTGAAGCGGGCGCGGGGCCGTGAGTTGCTTGGGATGTACAATCCATTGATAGTGGGAGATCTCTTCTCTGAGGAGGCAGGGCCGTGGGAAAAGCTGACGGAGCGCCATCTAAGGAAAGTATGGGATTCAACGCGGGCGTTCCTGGACATGGTGGTGTCGCATCTCACAGACAACGTTACTGCGGGAGCCCTTCTCGATGAGGTGGTCGGTCCCGAAATGGACAAAAGATGGACGGAGCTGGAGGCCAAGCTTCAGGAGCTCATCACACCATATCAGAAAGGGCACCCTATCACGTACAACCACAACTTCACCGAAACGATCCAGAACGTGCGGCATCGCCGGATGGAAGAAGAGGTATCCCGAAGATTATCAACGTTGTATGGCGTTAAGCAGATCACATCACTCGAAGAACTTCCCACGCGGAGGGTCAAAACCACCAGCCTCGTCACAGCCTTATCGCAGCGAAACGAAACCGACATGAACTACTACGCCAGTTCAGAAATCCTAGACTGCATGATGGCGTTTTACAAGGTAAGCCAAGGGCGCTACTTCCCTGGCAGGGTTTGCTAATTGGGCAATGCAGGGGCTTTGAAGGGCTTGGTTGATAATGTCGCAATTTACGCGGTCGAGTTGCTCCTTGTCCAAAAGCTGAAAGAGTTGCTGTCGCCATTGGGGATCATGAAGATGGACCCCGAGCTACTGCAAAGGATTGCAGCTGAGTCGTTAAGCGCCGCTGCTCAGCGAGAGCTATTATCTCGAAAGCCTGAAGTTCTCATCGCTGGAATGGAGACTTGCCGACGGTATGCTAACTGTAATGTTCAAAGTAAGTCGCTCCTCCTTTAAAAGACATATTTTATGCACCAGTGCTGAACGGTTAGGTCTTCAATACTCTCCCAACTATCCAGGAGCGTATACTGAGGACGACTCCACTTCGGACGACAAATCCATGCCTTACGCTTCCTCGGTGCGTAACCCGGAACCGAGTATAGCTTACTGAGCTGATGGATACCAGCACGATCGCGGGCCGGTCGAGGACGGAGTGCCAATCCCTGGCGTTACAGAGGTTGCTCAGTCAAATGCTGATGACTGGTCGGTGAAAGATGAACCCGAAGTTTTGACTGAAGCACTGCCAGAGTCTTTACCGAAGAAGAAACATAAGAAGACAAGTGGCGAGTTTAGATGCGACACGTGGGAAAACAGAGCTCTACCACCCGAGATGCGGTAGAGAGGACAGGAAGTGCGCAGGCGCTACTATTCGTCAGCAGAGGGGAGAGCGGAGAGGGGTTTTCCACTCACCTGACTTCAATCCTATTTTAGGAGCACTTTGGAGTGCTCAAAAACTTGTCAAGAAAAAGCGGCACAAAACCGAAAGACTTCATTATAAGAGAGTTCAAATTTGAGCTGACGAAGAACCTGGATATGCCGCACTGTCCCACACATTGTAGCGGCTTCGGAGGCTTTCAATGTCATGGCGAGGGCATTCCGGCCGTGGGACTGGTAGACCATCCCCGAGATTGCCGTGCTACGGTCGCCTTGGCAAACCAGGACTTCAGCCGTGTTACCGGGCCCCTTCGCGGGTTGTTGCCTTGGGTAGTGCCGACATGCCCGGCCGCCCGCCCCTCGGCTGTGCTCCGCTCCCAGCGACCCGGCTCGCGTCCGGATCGTCGGACGGGACAGTCAAGATCTGGAATCCGGCGACCGGCCACTGCGTGTCGACGCTAAAGGGCCATTTCTCTTCGGTTTGGTCAGTAGCCTGGTCGCACGATGCGGCCCTGCTCGCTTCCGGCTCGGGCGAGAAGACAGTCAAGATCTGGGACCCGGCGACCGGCCTATGCGTGTCGACGCTAAAGGGCCATTTCTCTTTGGTCCGCTCAGTGGCCTGGTCACACGATGCAGCTCTGCTCGCGTCCGGCTCGCACGACCAGACAGTCAAGATCTGGGATCCGGCGACCGGCCAGTGCGTGTCGACGCTGAACGGCCATGGCGATCAGGTCTCATCAGTGACCTGGTCGCACGATGCGACCCGGCTCGCGTCCGGCTCGTGGGATATGACAGTCAAGATCTGGGATCCGGCGACCGGCCAGTGCGTGTCGACGCTAAAGGGCAATGACATCTTGTCAGTGGCCTGGTCGCACGATGCGACCCGGCTCGCGTCCGGCTCGTCGGACAGGACAGTCAAGATCTGGGATCTGGCGACCGGCCAGTGCGTGTCGACGCTAAACGGCCATGTCCATCGGGTCTGGTCAGTGGCCTGGTCGCACGATGCGACCCGGCTCGCGTCCGGCTCGTCGGACAAAATCAAGATCTGGGATCCGGAGACCGGCCAGTGCGTGTTGACGCTGAACGGCCATAGCGATCAGGTTTGGTCAGTGTCCTGGTCGGGGACCCTGCCGTTCCCCGCTGCATCAAAGATGCCTCTGTCTCCGGATCGTACGGCGTGGGAAAGTGCCATGCGCGACCGAGGAGCAGCTGGACCGCCCGGGGGCCAGGAGGCGGGATCGTCGGCGACGGTCCAGCCAGCTCCCGATAGAGATGGCAAGAGCGCAATCACAGCCATGCGCATCGATAAACCCAAGTCAACAGGAGGAGCCAAAGACGCACGACTCCTCGCGTCCGGCTCGGGCGACAAGACAGTCAAGATCTGGGATCCGGCTTTGGAGGGGGCCGATCGTTCCACTCTCCGCGGCTCATTTGACGATATCCCATGGCTGGATGATTCGGCGCAGGACGCCGAGCGCGCTTCACCATCCGGAGGCAATAATATCATGATCCTCGAGCCGCTCGATCGCGCCTCACCCCCCCGGCCACCGACCATTGGCAGGCATTCGCCTCGCATTCCGTCGCCGGCACCAAAGCATCCCAAGCCAGAGATCGGTGGGCGCGGATCCGCAAGAATGCTGCTGAGCGGGCTCGGATCCGGGCTGCCTGGGCTGCCTCCGCCCGGGGTCCAAGGCATGGCTGCAGATGACGAAGAATGTAAGCCACTCCTACAACCCCTACCGCAGCCAGATCAAACTGGAAACTAACGGGCCCCTAGCAATCGAGTCCCGTGTCGCTCGCATCAAGGCGAGAGTGAGAGAACTCACCGGAGATCTCGAGCCCCAATCTATTACAGACATCCGCGTCGATAAGCCCAAGTCAACAGGAGGAGTCAAAGACACAAGACTCCTCGCGTCCGGCTCATCCGACAAGACAGTCAAGATCTGGGATCCGGCGACCGGCCAGTGCGTGTCGACGCTGCAGGGCCATGGCGGTTGGGTCATGTCCGTGACCTGGTCGCATCGGTAGAATTTCGTGTTATAGAGAGAGAGCGTTCACATTCTCCCTGACACGATAGGTTCGGATAGAATGCAACTCAACTTTTCTTACTTTTTCCCTTCACGTTAACTCCTAACTATATTTTTGTATCTTTGCTTAATTGGAGGGACTGGGAGAAGCGACTGCTTTATACTAATTTTGATTTTGCTCTCTCACACACACACATGGACGGAGTACATCATCCATTCTGCCCGGTTTGCCTGCTTCCCTCTCGGACAAACTTCACCCTCCGCGAAATGTTTGCGCGCGTACCACACGTTCTCGCCGACGAACTGTGGGCTGATGTACGGGAGGATGCCGTAGCGGTAAACGATGCCCGGGCCAAGGCGGCGTGCAGCTCCTGGTGGGCGGAGGGGTCGTGCAGGCCGGGCTGGATCCGGTCTGCAGTGCCGCATGGATATCACAAGTAAAGCCAACCCAGGGACGTGCACGAGGCGCGGGGCGCAGGGCGTCCTAGACCAGTCAATTGGAAAGAGAAGCGAGCTGATCAGACCCCTGGGCTTTCCAAACGGCCGCCATTTTACAACGATGCTAGCGGGGAAAGCAACAACGGTTAAGCCACATTGAGACCCCTATCCAAGTCCATAGAGAAAAAAAGGTCCATGACGTCAATACTACTCCGCATCGTCCCAGATGCACCTCCCGTCCTCGTCCAAATGGAACCACTTCTGATGCTCGTCACTCCAAGTCCAGTATTCTTCAGCGAAGGTCGGCTGTAGTACAGCAGATCCTGAAGACGCCGAGCCCTGCGCGGAGGATCCGGCCGCTCGCCGAGGCGCACTGCGGCGTGCCCGCCCCTTGGCCCGGTCGTGTTTCTTGCGTGGCTGGGAATAAAAGGCTCATCAGTGGCGCTGGACCAAGACCAGTCTCCCCAACAGTTGAGTTGGATGATGCCCTGTTTTCGACACCACTCGTACAAATACGCCGCCTTTCTCCGGCATCTCCTTGTCAGTCAGTTCCACTCCAAGCCTATAATTAGGAGGTTAGCAACACCTACCTGGGTTAACCGGGTCTGCTACCCGGTTAATTTTCACGTGTCCAACCTTGCCTCGAGTTGTGGCTGTCCCACCAGAGTCCACCCATCCATCTCGAGCATGTTATCCGATGTCGACCTCAACTCCACCGAGTCGATACGGTCGTATTGACGTGACTGCCATCAGTCAACAAACCTGTCCTCGGGCCGAGACCCCACATATTCGGAATTCGCAATGGCCTTCGTTTCGCTCGCCACAGGCCACAGCTGCGTGCGACGGGTCGATTCGTATCCGTTGTCCGAACTCGTGTCTATCGAGAATCATGGCCAGCCCTACAAGGCATAATAGTCCGCGAGTAGTTCAGGCTGTATAAGTAGAGCCTGGTCTCATCTTCCCACTAACCCTCCCTTCAGCAAATGCAGCAACAACACTGAAAACAACCAAAAACACCCAACCATGGTCCGCTTGACCACCGCCCTCCTGGGCGTTCTTGCCCACGGCCTGACCTTGGTGTCGACCGCGCCACCATTTTCCCCCGATACATCCCCCAATGGCCTCGAAAGCCGGGCCACCACCCCCGGCCAGTGGGAGTCTCTCGGCGGCAGCCTGGCTTCGGCGCCCTCGGCCATCTCCCGGACTCCTAACCGCCTGGATATTTTTGCTCTCAGGGATGATTCTTCGTGCGGGTGAGTTCGGGCTCAACCGATGCTGAAATTTTCAGCCTAAACCAACTTGAACTAATAACACTTGGCCCTCGTCGACAGGCATGTATCGTGGGACGGCCAGCGTTGGAGTAATTGGGAGTCCCTCGGTGGTCGCTTCCGCACCGCTTTCTCGTCCGTGTCTTGGGGCTCGAACCGTCTCGATGTTTTTGGACAGGGCACTGAAGCTGGGATCTGGTAACGATCCAACCCTCTGCCTGCGTTACCCTCCCTACCATCAAATTACCTAACACCTCCGCCAGGCACAAATCGTGGGACGGCCAACGCTGGACCGACTGGGAGCCGCTCGGTGGGTCGTTCCCCAGAGCGACGCCTTCCTCGACCACCTGGGGTCAAGACCGCCTCGACGTCTTCAGCGTTGGCAATGACGGCGGCGTCTGGCACAGGTGGTGGGACGGCCAAAACTGGGGCGGGTGGGAGCCTCTCGGCGGGCAGTTCTCGAACCCCGAGCTCTCGTCCGTCTCGTGGGGGCCCAACCGCATCGACCTCTTCGGCAGAGGCAACGACCGCGCGCTGTGGCACCAGTGGTGGGACGGCCGGCGCTGGGGCCGGTGGGAGAGTCTCGGCGGGGCCCTGGACTCGGAGCCCTACGCCATATCGTGGGGGTCCAACAGGGTCGACGTCTTTTCTCTCGGCACCGACAGGGCCATCTGGCACTACTGGTGGGACGGCAACCGGTGGGACCGCGAGTCGATCGGCGGCCAGTTCAGCCACGCGCCTACGGCCGTCTCGGACCAGCCCAACAGGATGAACGTCTATGTCGTCGGCAATGACGGAAACGTGTGGACGAGCGGCTGGGACGGGAGCAGCTGGAGCAATTGGAATTCGCTCCGCGGCCCGTCGGCTGCCTCGACGCCGTCAGCCGCCAGCTGGGGTCCGGATCGCATCGATATGTTTGTGGGGGGCGCCGACAGGGCGCTGTGGCACAACTGGTAGGGGTTAGCAGAGTCCAGAGTCAGCAAGAGAAACGAGGACGGGAATGGTCTTGGGTGATCTGGCATGGTACATGGTGTAAAACGGGCTTTAGGACTGAAATGAACTCGTCAGACGGTGTACAATAGAACTACTTGGTTGGCTGAGATTCAATTTTTGTATCCGTCCACGTCCCAGACTAAGAGATCGAATCCAGTTGCAATCACCGAGAGACCAGGGACAGAGGCGGCAAGTCAGGGGTAGAGTAGCAGCGAGTCGGCCAAAATTCTACCATCTGACATCCAAGAGCGGGGAGTGCATCACCATCTGAGGGAGCACCAACTCGTGGGCCACTCGCATAGAGACATGAAGAAAGAGAGGACCGGAGAGAGCATGTGAGAAGGGAAGAGGGGGAGAAAGACCGGTGGGGAGG